>Ga0080013_1000004_pt1 | contig 312575 bp, 387 predicted proteins | sample ETNvirenome_6_85_FD_69236 | JGI IMG/M metagenome (GOLD analysis project Ga0080013, IMG submission 69236) | Marine viral communities from the Pacific Ocean - ETNP_6_85 (SPADES assembly) (version 2) | ecosystem: Environmental > Aquatic > Marine > Oceanic | place: Pacific Ocean | collected...
ACGATATACACCAGCACTAATGGGTGGTGGTGGCAGAGATGAATGTTTGCGTGAAATAGAACTTATGATGAATGCGTTTAACTTTAAGTATAAACGTGTTGCGAATTGGTTGTATGGGTAATAATGCAATGATTTTAACAGAAGAGACTAAAAAAGATTATACTGGTATTGGTATATTAATTGAAGAAAAAAAGGATGGTGAAAGAAAATATATCGGTGATTATGTAGACGGCAAAGAACACGGAATAGGTACGTATACATCAAGAAATGGTCGTCACAAATATATAGGAGAATTTAATAAAGATAGAGCAGAAGGAATTGGGGTAAAAATATATGAAACCAGAGCAAAACCTACTGAAATTTATTGCGGACAATATAAAAATAATGAACGAAATGGTCTAGGTTATTGGAAATTACCTACAGGTGCTGTGTTTATAGGTAATTACAAAAATCATTATCCAAAAGGATTTGGTATGATGATTACATGGGAAGGATTAAAATTTATTGGTCATGTAAACTCCAGTTGGAACGCCGATGTCTGCAGTAACGGGATCTTACAAGGTACGTGGTACGACCAAGAAGATAACGAAATAGATATAACAAAATTAGGTTATGAATATAATGGAAACAAGTATGTTGGAGAATTCAAGGATGGGAGAAAGAATGGTCAAGGAACATACACTTACCCTGATGGAGGAAAGTATGTAGGAGAATGGAAGGATGGATTACCAAATGGTCAAGGAACAGAAACTAACCGTGATGGAAGAATATATGAAGGGGAATGGAATGATGGGAATTGGAATGGACAGGGAACTTGGACTCACCCTAATGGAGGAAAGTATGTAGGGGAATACAAGGACGGGAAAAGACATGGTCAAGGAACATTCACTCACCCTGATGGAGGTAAGTATGTTGGAGGATGGAATGATGGGAAAAAGAATGGACAGGGAACCCTCACTTTCCCTAATGGCAGAAAGTATGTAGGAGAATTTAAGGATGGGAAACAGGATGGACAGGGAACATTCACATGGTCTGATGGAACGAAGTATGTTGGAGAGTGGAAGGATGGGGTAATGAATGGACAGGGAACTTGGACTCACCCTAATGGAAACAAGTATGAAGGAGAATGGAAGGACGGGAAAAAGGATGGACAGGGAACCTTCACTACCCCAGATGGAAATAAGTATGTTGGAGAATGGAAGGATGGGAAAAAGAATGGACAGGGAACTTGGACTCACCCTAATGGAGACAAGTATGAAGGGGAATTCAAGAATGGGAAATGTATAGAATGAGATATAAAGAATTTTTATTAGAATACAGTAGAGAAAAAACATTAGCAAATGATAACCTTATGACTAAAGTAATGGCCGCGGTTAAACGTAAAGATCCAACTACTATTGGCAGACGACAGCCATTTGTCGACGAATTTGACAGTGATGATAATAGAGAGTACGTACTAGATAAGTTTGAACGTATAGATCCTACCCCAAATAAACAATATATTCAACCTATAATGAATATGTACGTTAAAGATAAATTTAAAGGATTCGAAGATCAAAATAGATTAAAAGATGCATTAACATTATTTGCTAGATTTAAGCAAAGACTTGACAAACGTGATATCAATCAATATGCTAGTTTACATGATTTAGAAGATGCTGTTGAACCAATGCAACAAGAGCTGACTAAAAAAGAAAAACGTCAGCAAGGCGAATATCATATAGATCCTGATAGTTATGATGTAGTTGCAGAAGATACACAATACGTTATTGTAATTCCTAAAGATAAAAAAGCCGCATGTGCATTTGGATCAGGAACTCGATGGTGTACAGCATCGACACAAGGTGATGCAAGTTATTTTGCACATTATAATAATGAGGGACACATATACATTATTAGAACTAAAGATCCTAATTATGATAAAGATAGTATCATTGCAACAAGTAATCCTATTATGCAATGGCATTTTGAATCAGGACAATTTATGGATGTACAAGATCGTCCTATTAAACTTGAGCTTGTTCCTAAAGAACTATATGAACTTTTTAGAGAACGATTTATAGATCAGTTATATCATTGGGGATTTCACTTTTTTCTTGAACGTAGTAACGCATACGATACACAAGATTTTGAGACTCAATTTCCGTTTTGGCAGACACTTGAATTAATGTCTAAACATGATAAAGATGGATTAACAGAAGGAATAGAAAAACTTTTAGATGGCTTTCACTTTGATGAGTTTTATAAAACATTTGCAACATATAAAGATTTTACTATGTTTACATTTGTTCGTGAAGTAACTAAACAATTTTTAGAAGAATTAAAAACTATAAACCCCGATACTAACGAATGGCCAAATAAAAAAGGATTAAAAGGTGCGTATGGTTATTTGCAAATGAGCAATAGTGACAAACATACTTGGTGGAAAAATTTAGAATCAAAAATGAAACAAGGACCATTAGGTAAGTTAATGAGACTTATGAAACATAGCAAATATGATTATGACTTAGGCGCCGATGCAAAAGATAATGATGTAAGTTTAGAAGATAGAGATGCATGGTATAAACGACAAAAATTTGTTGCTAGGGAAATGGCATTTTTTGATAAAGTATTAACACATGTTCCTGATTTAATAAAAGCAAAGTACCCGTTATTTAAGGATCCTTTCAACTTATTGCAAGGAGGTCCAGTTTCGGCTCCATCACACTTTAGATATGAAATATTAAGAACGACTGACTTTTTAGGTGGCGACGGTCTTAAAGGTTGGATGGATGCATATATTTTACCAAAAGTATTAGAGAAGGATGGACTTTCAGAGGAAGAAATTAAATCGTGGATGGAAGACGGCGCACCTCCGGGAGGCCCATATGCAAAAGACGAAGGTGGACACGGATATCAAGCAGGCGGATTACGTTATTTAGATCCAAGAGTTAGAAATGATACGTTAGCAACAAATACAGAGTTTGGCAATGCAATATTAGGATTGATATAGTGAAATTTGAACAATTATTAGAAGCAAAAGAAGTATACGATCATCGTCACGAAAATATTAGTGATGTTATACAGCCTTGGGCAGGTGGAGACAAGTACATAGATCCACGTGATGGTTTCTATTGGCAGTTTACGGAAGGCAAATTAATATTAACCTCTACAGAGAATGAATATTATAGTTTTATTGCATCTATGTATCAAACTGCTAGTGAAGAAGAACAAGAAATAGCAAAGCGTCAAAACAAACAAGATTTTATTAAAATACCCCGCATTAAAGATGAATACAGTAAAATATCCAGTATGTGGAATCAATTAGGTGGTCTTGTTAACTTTCAAACTATGACTCTTACAATATCAAAAGAATCTGCTGGCGATACAATGCGACAGCGATATATAGGAAATATAGCAGAATTTAAACAAGCATTAAGCAGTTTAAAAAAGTTTGGACTTACAGATGACTTTGTTATTAAAGGTGCTCCACCTGATATTCCAAAAACAGTAGGGCAAGCAGTACAAATGCGAGATTATGTACAAAAAACATTTAGAGATAGAAACTTAGTAATGTGGCACGGTACAAGCGAAGCACGATGGGAAATAATACAAAATAAAGGGTTACATCCAGGTAAAACTGGCGAAGCATATGTTGATTTAGTGCCAGGCTATTCAGAACATAATATATATCTTGCTACTACTCCTAAAGCGGCACAATATTATGCAAAACGGCAAGCAAAGAAAGACAATTCAAAAGGTATTGTTTTACAAGTACAAGTACCCAATCCAAATAAAATAGTAGCAGATGATCGATTTGCTCGTGCTTATGATGCCAAAGGAATGGGGCATGATACAAGGCAAATCAAGTCTAGTGTTAGAGAACTAGGTGAAGTTGGTTACAAGGGTTGGATTCCTCCAAAATTCATATCTAAAAAATAAAATAAATACTAAAAATAATTGGATTATGTATGAAATCGTCTGAGTTGTTAAATGAAGCAGTTACCGGAGATATAACGGTTGGCTTTGAATTAGAATGTATCGTTCCTATAGATTTCGAAGGACTGATGCACGATGATATCAATAGTCTAATAGCGGCTAACAATTATCAAGTAGGCGAAGATTCGAGTGTACAAAGCGATGGTACAGAAAACGAAGACGATATAGGTATTGAAATAGACATTGGCTCTGTTCCTGGAAAATTTGGACAACAAAGACGAATTGTTGCTAGTCCTGGCGACTTTGCTCACGTAGCAAAATTTATTGCAGATATGTATGAAGCAGGTATGTATACAAATCATACTTGTGGTTTCCATGCACACTTTGGCTTAGGCGAATTGCGTAGTGCAGATTCATTGCGTAATTTTTGGTTTGCTTGTTACTTTATTAAAGAAGGCATGTTTAATCGTTATTCTCATTTTACAAATGATCCTAAAGAAATAGACTATAATCGAATAATACCAACAATTAATGCAGACGGACAATATCAGTATCAAGAAAGAGCTGGTATTCCTCAATTTGAAGATCAAGAATATGCTAGTTTTCCTATGTACTTTGAAGCAGTTCAAGAATTTGAAAATTACATGGGACAGTTAAGTTCAAAAGAAGCAAAAATAGAATATGCAATGCAGGTTGCATCTAGCAAATATGGTACAGCAGGATTTGAAAAATATAATTTAATGAATGTACACGAACAAGGCACCCTCGAATGGCGTGGTTTACGTTTTGGTAATGAGAGAGACGGCAACAACTTTAGAAGAGACCAAAAGCATATAATGGATTATTTAAAGTTTGTATATAAATTTACTACAGAACTTGCAAGATCACTTGATAGATTAATGACTTATAAAGTAGGTGGTGTTACTTTACAAGAAGTGCAACGAGCATATCAACAAACTTCTCAAACACGTAAATCAGTTTCGGGTGCATTAATAACACAATTTAGAGATTTATTTAATTCATTTGGAATACCCAAAACAGTAGTTAAAGATGGTGTTACTGCACTGGCACGTAATATTCAAGTCAAACTTAGTTCAACAAAACAAAGTAATTTTGATGCAGAAAAAATTGCTCAACATATGAGTCATTTTGCATCATTATCATTACCTATATGGCAACAACTTGAATGCATGTCATGTAAATTAGATCCTAATATTATAACTGGTGTTAAACCAAAATTTGAATTAGAATTAAAAGATGGAAACTTTTCTGGAGCAAAATTTGATTTTAGAAATGTTAAAAACTGGCAGAAGTTATTGGCTTGGCATGGATTTAATTTTGTTGATTGTGTGTTTGAAAGTTGTGATTTCTTTTGGGATGCCCCTACTAAGTATGGTACATTTAATGGTCCTTATGGATTTGATCAATGCACATTTATAGATTGTCATTGGGGATTTCCAGTTGGTTCTAAACCCGACCCAACGTGGCTAAAATTTATAAATGAAGAAGATATTGCATTAGATGAATGGGGAACAGGATTATCTAACAATGTTATGCCCGAATCTATAACTGAAGCAAATAGCATATTTGATAAAATGAAAGATGTAAACGTTACCTCATCGGAAACCTGGATGAGACAACAACAGAATGGTAGTCAGTGGTGGGCAGAGCAAGAAGATCCGGGGGCGTATTATGGTGAACAGAGAGAACATACACTTAAAACTGATAACGGAGAACGGAAAGATATAACCACAACACCAGAAATATGGAATGGTAAAGAGTGGACCAAACACATATCACCAAAACTTCAACAGGATTCAAATTATAATACACACCAATGGTTGTCAGGTAGCAAAGATTTAATTGAACCAGACGACAGCGGAAATATCAAAATTGCTCCACTGCCCGGGGACGACGAACAAGAGGCACCTGAAAATAATAGTGATTGGGATGACGACGATCCGTTTGGTGGACGAGATGCTGATGACTTAATACATGATTTTGAAAATGACGAGGAAGAAAAAAATACACCCGAACCTGAGCCGGAACCTGAGCCTGAGCCGAAGCCAGAGCCGAAGCCAGAGCCGGAAGACGAAATAAAGCCATTGGATGTTAATCCTCCAACGCATCCAAGTGTTGATTTGCCCGAACCTGAGGTAACTGCACCACAAGCACCAGAAATAGACGATATACCAGAACCAGAAAGTGAACCTTTAGTGCCACCAGTTAAGTTTGATCCAATAACGCCCGACGAATTAGAACCACCGCCTATTCCTGTGCCGTCGACACCTAAACCTAGTGTAACAACACCGTCAAATTTAAAACCTAGTACAGGATCGAGTGTTCCACCAACGCCAGAACTTGGCAAATACGACGGAGGACCCAGCGTACCGGGTGGTAAAATTGCAGGACCTAAAGTACCAAGCACTGGTACAAAACCAGGTAAAATTGCAGGACCGGGCACTAGTACAGGACCAGGCACTAGTACAGGACCAGGCACTAGTACAGGACCGGGCACTAGTACAGGACCAGGCACTAGTACAGGACCAGGCACTAGTACAGGACCAGGTAAAGGTAAAGGTAAAGGTAAAGGTAAAGGTACATTTCAAACTGATATAAACGACGTAATTAAAAAACTAGAAAAATTACCAGTAGGAATAACAAAAGGAACAGATAGTGCTATCACTGGGGACGAGTGGGACAAAAGCCTGGCAAAGATGAAAGCAAGTAAAGCAAAAAGATTGGCGAATATGAAATGAGAGTTACTGAATTTTTAATAGAAAGTATAGTTGGCGATTTACGTAATAGTATTGTTCGTGGTTTAAAACCAGAATTTGGTCCTGGTAATAACACATACGAAGGTATTTTAAATGGGTTTGATCAAACTGCAAAATTTGCTAAAGATTCATTTACTAAAGACGCCGGCGGAATTGATAATTCAAAAGTTGTTTGGGCATTGCAATGGTATGTATTAGATACTAAAATGCATTACTTAGATAAAAGCCCAGCGACTGAGCAGTATAACCTTTTTACAGATAAAGAAAAACAAAGAATTATGAATACTGCAAATAAAAAAGGTGTACGAATAGGCAGTCAACAAGTACGTAATATATGGCCAGGAGGCGGTCCTAGTGATTGGTTTATGGCATATGATCACTTTGCAGGTACACACGGTATTGCAAATAAAGTTCAAAATTTAGCATTTGATCCGGCTACAACTCCACGAGACTTACATAATGAATTACAAAAAATAGAAACCGATTGGTTAGAAACACTTAAAGATGACAAACGAGCAATCCAACACGGTGGATCAATGACCGACATGGATTCAGGTGAAGTGGGTGATTGGAAAGAACTTTACAATGTAATGATGGAATTTGAAGATGGTGGTTGTTGGTTCAACTTAAACAGATCGCATTGTGAAAAAGAAGGTGAGTCAATGGGTCATTGTGGTAATAAAGCCGACTTTGATGAAAACGAAACAATTTATAGTTACAGAACACCTTCAAAAGATAAAGACGGATACTGGATACCACACTTAACTTTTATATATAATAACATAACCGGACTGTTAGGTGAAATGAAAGGCTATGGTAATAAAAAACCTAGTGAAAAATATCACAATGTAATTGAAGCATTAATAACTTCTCCTTGGGTTAAAGAAGGTATTAGAGGCGGAGGTTACTTACCTGAAGAAAACTTTAGTGTATGGGATTTAGATAATGCAGAGGAACTAATTAAAAAGAAGCCGTTACTTGCTGGTGATAATTTAGACAAGTATATGTATGAAATTGGATTAGATAAAGGGTTTGAAAAACTAATTCAAGCACGTATAGGCGAAGATGCAGTTTTTGAAATACAAGATGACGTCTGGGCATCAAAGGCCAACACAGGACAATACCTATATAAAGTCGAAGTTAGACTAACAGAGAAATACAAAAACTTTGCCGAATTAATAAATGCAGAGTTCCACGATTCACCATACAATATGCTTTTAAAATACCATCACACTTCAGACTCAGTTCCGTGGAGTACAAGCGAAACAGCACACGATGTAGCCGCCGAAGACGAGCATTTAGAATCTGAACGTCTTGAACGTATTTTACAATATAGTCCGCCTGCTGTCAACAGAATTATAGTCGAGGAATTAGCACATTATAGTGGTGACGATCCAAGTAAAGTAGAAGAAAATATATGGGAATATTTACAAAACCATGGTGGTAAATTTTCAGATTGGATTATAGATGCAACTCGTGAAGCGATTGTAAATGGATATGAAGAAGGATTTCATCATGAAATAAGAAATCAAGCAGTACATCATATTGAAAGTTTAAATAATAATTATTTTGGCTGGGGTGCTAAAGAATCACAATTAACAATACAGGCCGCAAAGCCAGGCCGTTGGGATTTAGATGATAACGAATGTTTTGTAACGGCATTACTAATGGAATTGGTAGAAATTATTACAGACATGGAACGTGATGGTGAATATGTACCACGTGATTGGTGGTCAAATTATGCAGTAGAAAGTGACGACGAAGAAATATTTACTGCTGAAAATATATATGCAAATACTACTTGGGATTATATTAGAGCAATAAAAGATTTTAGCCAAAGCATGATGCACGCCCCGGACTTACATGATGGTGAAGCATTCCACGAAAAATATGATAGATTACGGCAAGGTGTGGGCGACCCGTTACATGACATGAGTGCTAAAAGGTTAGAATCAGCAGAAAACTGGAAACCAATACTAGACGAAGACGGCAATGATCAAATGATGCCGTTGATAAAAAAACTTAATAAAATTGTTAAAACTAAAAAGCAAAGTAAAAGCGATCATGATAATATGCATAGACTCGCACAATTAGCAGGATTAAATAATCCCGATAAAACAGTACATAAAGTACTTAAAAAAAGAGGATATACTTGACCACATAGTCATTAACGTGGTTCACGTTAAAGATGAGACATAAATTATTTGCCATACTTGTTTCAGATAATGCAGATGATGAAATTTGGCATGATTTAGCAGTTCAAAATAAATTAGAAATATTTGATCGCTGGTTTAAAAAAACAGGTTATAAACGAGATAAAGACTATATTTTTATACAAAACTATGTAAGTACTGATTATCTGCTTACAATAGAAGTCTTTGTTGAGATACGCAAAAAATGGTTAGAGGTATTATATAAACTTCGTTGGTAGAATAGGAGAAAATATGGCAACGTATAAAGAAGATGAAAGCGGCTGTCCATTCATTTATAGAGTGGGAGCAGTAACAAAAGTAGTAGATGGTGACACATTAGATTGTGTATTCGATTTAGGCTTTGATGTTATGGTAAAACATCGTGTAAGGATGCTTGGTATCGATACACCTGAGTCAAGAACACGAAACAAAAATGAAAAAGTATACGGCTTACTAAGTAAGGCCGCACTTAAATCATGGGTGCATTGGGCAGTTATGTCAGACAGAGATGACATTGACATTCAAATTAGATGTCCAGAAGCAGACAGCCGAGGTAAGTTCGGTAGAATTTTAGGCGAAGTTTGGGTAAACTGTAATGCAGAAGGTGAGTATGGCGGTTGGACTAATGTCAACAAATGGCTTTGTGAAAACGGACATGCAGTTGGCTATTGGGGGCAAAACAAAGATGATGTTATACCTGAACATAAGGCAAATAGAGAATTTTTAGCAGAGCACGGTAAACAAGAACTTTTACAATGGGACGACAATTAATAAAAATAGCCTGTCTTGGCACAAGCCATACTGCCGGCATGGACGAAAATCGCAATACGTTTGAATTTTATGATAGTTGGCCTGGTATTTTAAGCAAATATTTAACTAAGCACAATATAGACAATTACATATATAATGCCGGTGAACCCGGAGCACCTCTTGATTTCTATCCAACAAAAATTTTAAACTTATACAATGAATTTAAGCCTGATATGTTTATTATTGAAGTGCCTGATACTGATAAAATTGATATAGATATGTCAGATACTATGACAGGTGATCCAATTGAAAAAAGAAAAACGTATCATAAAATATTTTCTAGACAAATTGTTACTACTAAAGATTGGGTTAAAGGAGAAGAGCAAAAGCACAAAGTAAATTTTGCTAGAGCAGAATGCGTAGATTTTTATCATAAAGGAATTGATAAGAAAGATGTAGAGATAGGATTTAAAGGTTCAGGCTCACCAGTAATAGACCAATTCTATCAAAGTTTTAATTTAGATGATAGGATAAAAAACATTGTATCAGAAAAATTTAACGAACTTAAAAAGGGTGTAGGAGCAAAAAATTTCCCACATGTGCTTTCATATCTTTATACTAAATCAATTATTACTGATGGCAGTGATACAGAAATGACACAATATTTGTCAACTATATTGGGCCTAATTAATACATTTAAAGTATTAGGTATTAAATTTTTATTATATAAACACACTCCTACGTGGTTTACACATCATAATATTTTTTTAGAAACATATAAACCTTTGTTAAATAACCCAGAATATTGGCTTACTGGTAATATGTTTTTTAATTTTAGAGACTGGACAAAAACAAAAGCACAAGCAATAGAAAGCGAACTTCATTGGGAAATTCTTTGGAAAGAAATGTTTGTAGATACAGTACATTTTAAACCATATGTATTTGAAATGTTTGTCGATGAATTAATGGGACCAGCAATAAAGAAATTATGCTAATATGTATAGGTTGTAGTTGGACGTACGGAAACGAAATTCCAGAAACAGATTGCTTTAATTATGCTTATCCTGTACACTTAGGTAAGTTATTAAACAAGGAAGTTGTAAATTTAGGAATGCCGGGCGGAAGTAACGAAAATCATCTAGTAAATTTTATTACATATGTTGCTAATAACAAAATACCAAAAGATACAGTAGCAGTATTTCAAACAACAGAATTTGTTAGGAAACTAGGATTTAAACAAAGTAGTTTAACAAACTATTTTAGAGGTAAACTTGTTAAAGCATCTGCTTGGGTTGATAGAGAAAATTACTGGCTTAGTTTACATACTGGTGCACCAGATGATAAACGATATAAAGAGTTTGGATTAAGTTGGAAAAACTATATAATAAATCAAATGTGTGATGAGGAATTAGTGCATAGGAATTTTTTACAATTTTATAAATTTCAACTTATATGTAAAGGATTAGGTATAAAACATTTTATTAAACCTGGCTGGATTCATCCGGCACATGCAGTACGACATAAAATAGAAAGTCGTAAATTATTAAATATAACCAACGGAATGGATTGGAATAGTATTTCGGAAATTCCAATGATACAACATATATTTGATGAAACAGGATACAATTATAAAGAATATTTTGATTGGGGAAATATGCAAGGGCCTAAACCTAAAAAGTTTAAAGATCATGTTAAAGACTATATGCATTTTTTTCATCCTACTAAAAAAGGACATGAACTTATAGCGAAACATATGTACAAGGAGATAACATGATTATATGTATAGGATGCAGTTGGACACACGGAATTGAAATACCAAAAGAAGATCCGTGGAATTATGCATGGCCAAAATTACTTGCAGATAAATTAGACACTGATGCAGTAAACTTAGGAGAACCTAGTGCAAGTAACGAAGGCATGGTAATTAATTTTTTAACATATATAGCAAATAATGACGTACCTAAAGATACTATTGCTATTATGCAAACAACAGACTTTGATAGGAAAGCCGCTTTTAGAAAAAAATCGTTGTTAGAAGAAAGTGATAATGTTCCAGCAAATGAATGGGTTAGTAGACACGACTATTGGGTTAGTTTACATGCCGCTGATGGCAAGTATCCTGAATTAATGCCATGTCTTGAAGCATATCTAAAAGAAGAACATTGCGTAGTTGAACAAGTAAGTAGAAATTTTTTACAAATATTACAATTTCAAATGATATGTAGAGCATTAGGAATACGTTATTATGTAAAACCTGCTTGGTGTCATCCTGCACATTATTTAAAACACTATATAAGCAACATTAAAACACTTAATATAAACAACGGTATTGACTGGAGTATGGTTGCTAAAGAACCTATGATACAAGACATATTTTGGAAAGCAGGCGATGAAAAAGTGTGGGACTGGGAAGAAATGACAATACCGCTTAAAGATGATCATAAAGTTGCAGGCGATTTAATGTATGATTTTCACCCATCAGAAAAAGGACACAAAGTCATAGCAGAAGAATTATATAAATGGATAAACAATTAATTGTTATAGCATGTCCGGGACATAGCAATGGCGAGTTTCTTGCTTGGTTATTAAATCATAGTCCTGATTGCCCGCAACCAAGTAATACACAATGGACTATGTATACAGGATTTTTAGGAACACATTACAGGGCCGAAGATTCTGCTACATTAGATCGGTTTCAACCGCTTGGCAGTTTATATAGGAAATTTGATAGACCCGGGCCTCCAGAATTTAAATGTGATCTTAATAAGTTAGAAACATTTACTAAAGCATGGAAAAACTTAAAAACAGATCAAACAGACTTATGCATATATGTTAATTGCATGAATTCGCAGGAAATAATAGATAGTAAAATTGTTGACTTAGTTGGCAGACCATACTGGGATATGCCTAACTACACACACAGACATTTCCATTCAGTTATGGAGTTTGATCCAGGTTCTACAGAAACACCAGGTACAAACCAAGAAACATACGATGAAATCGCGGCACAGTTAGTAAAACAACATGTATCTCAAGTAAGAGACATTCAAAGTACTAATTATGACTTTATTGTGTGGCAAAGTAAAATATTTGATATATTTGAAGTAATGAAAGTTTTTGATATTTGTAGGTTGACAAAGCCACATTCTAACTATATGCTAAAAGCAATACAAGATTATCATAAAATAAATGAACCTACACACGAATATTGTACGAGGTTAAATAGTAGTAATTGGGATTCTCTTATACAGAAGTATTGTAAAGTAAGAAATATTCCAGATGATTTTCAGGTACCACATTTATGAGATTATTTAGAACACGGTTAAATGAAGTGACTTTACGTTGGCCCGAAATAAGAAAGTATAAAGGAAAGTACCTTTGGAATTTATACGATAAAATTTCAAAAGGTGTGCCTATAGAACTTAACGATGGATCAGTAGTAACAATTGATCCTATGGCAATCCAAGCAATTAACAAAGAACTCTTCGGAGATATACATACTCCAACTGGTGCCGAACTTAATCAATTTGTTAATAGTGACGGTCAACTTAAAAAGCCTGTTGATAAAAAAGATGGATTTATAAGAAGAGCAAAATTTAATGTTGAAGATACTGATGGTAATACACGTGAAATTGATTTACATGATATAGAAAAGAACAATGTAAAAACAGGTGTAAAATACAATAAAGGATATGCGGCAGAATTTATGATGGGAGTTGCTTCCGCCGCGACATTTATGTTTCAGGACGAAGATATTAACATAGATCATGCTAAAATAATAATGTCCGAAGCAACTATAGATTACTCCGGCAATATTCCAGTATTAACTTATACAGATAAAATACAATATACAACTCCTAAAGGAAAACCAGATAACTTTACTCTTACTGTTTCAGTAGACAAAGCAACATTTAATAAAGTTGTTAAAGATTTTAAAGATGGGTTAATAACTGAAATACTCGAGGCATACTTCTTAGATTCAGTTACATATCTACGTGAAAATCAAAACTTTTTAGATGCTATGAACTATGCAAGAAACGATCCTAACACCAATAATATAGAAGCGTCTTCAATGGGTACAGGAGATCAAAAAGGAACTAAAGTAGATTTCCAATTATTTGTAGACGGAAAATCATTTAAAGGTATTAGTTTAAAAGCAAACTCAAAACGAATAGGACAAGTTGCTAGATCACAATCTAAAATTGACAATGGAGAGTTCCAGGTAGACTTAGCACATTTTCTTAATGGACTATTTAAAGTTGATTTGTCATCAGAAATTAAAAAAGGACCTAAAGATAGATTTGAAATGCGAGATTATCTAAAGCAAATATTTGCTAAAGTTGCAGATCATATTAATAAAAATTCAACAAATGATAAAAGTGAATTTGAAATTTATAAAACAATATATGCTGGTATTAAAGGGCAAGCAACAAAACACGAAGAAGGTGTTACCGTTGTTTCACTTGGGGGTAATTTAGCACAACCATCGTATATGATAATAAATTTTAATGAACAAATGGAAGAGTTATTTTCAAAATTACAATTTAGAGCATGGTCAGTACCAGAAGATAACAATAAACGCCCTGCTTTATTTTTAGTCGGATATATAACTGATCCCGAATTACAAGAACGTTTAGGAACAGATAGACTAAAAATATTTTATGTAAGATCATATGTTAATGTTAGCGAAAAAGTATTAAGAGTAATAGCCGAATTTCAAGACGGCTTAGGTGCATTAGCAAATATGATATATAAAGAAAATCAAATAAATACAGTTAACGAAACTACTAGTTCTGGAAGTATTGCCTCTGTTACGGGTGAATTGTTCACTCCTAAAGGCAAGAAAAAGAAAAAGACAAAAATGATAAGGCGCATAACATGACAAAAATGAACTTAGCAGAAGGTGTGTTAGATGCATCTGATGATGATGGATGGATGGCAAAGGAGCAGTTATATAAATCTGCAAAATATGCTATTGAACTCCATGCAATGATCACTGATAACCAAGATTTAGAACCTTGGATACAAGCAAAAATCACTGAAGCCGCGGATAGATTGAGTTCTGTAAAACATTATATGGAATATCTAAATGCAAGTGACACAAGCGGAATGATGGCTCAACCAGAAATGGAAGCACCAGTTCCAGCACCGATGGAATCTGCAACGAGAAAATAATGAAACTACGAGATGCTCAAAAAGAAATTGAGAGAATCAACAACCTAGGCGACACCAACCCGTTTAATGAATTGTGTAATGAATCCCATCTTTATGAAGGGCCTATTAGGGCAGGAATTGGTACAGCCCTTTCGGTACCAACACGGGCCGCTACCACAGTCGGGGGTGCGTATGGTGGTTCTGAACTTGCAAATAAAATTGATAGGGATAGTGCAGGACTTAATGTAGCAGGTACGGGCGTCGGTGGTTATTATGGATATAGAGGTCCTAATATTCCTGGTACAGGACTTTTACCAAAAGCATTCAGCAGTAAAAAGCAAAACTTAGCCAGGGCAAAAGATGCACTTGGTTATGCAAAGAACGAACTTAAAAATACTAAAGATGCAACAAGAATTGCAACTATTAAGAAAAATATAGCAAACCTCGAGTATCAGATTAAACAGAATAAACGAATAAGGATTCATCCGGCTAATGTTATTGACTACCTTAGTGGTAGAGACAAGTATAAACGTGATAAAAAAATTAACAAGATTAATAAAACAATGCCGAAACCGGAAGTTGTACCTGACGTAAAATCAACTTCTACTCTATCGCCCAAATGGGACGGAGAGCCGAAACCACAGAATGTAACACATAATTATTATAATAATGATGAAGCCACACAAAAACGGCTTAATAACATCGAGAAAAAACTTGATGCCATTGCAGATAAGAAAACCACTACCAGTAGTCCAGCTGAAAAGAAAGAGCTTTCTGCTTTAGAAAAAAGATTAAAAGCCGCAGAAGATAGAATTAAATGGGGTCCAAAGGATACGGTACCAAAATCAGAGCCTATTACTAAACCAAAATCAGAGCCTATTACTAAAGCATACAAAGGAAATTATGGTAGCGAAAAAGGATTTGCACCACCAAAGCCCGAGACTCCTGCTGAAATAAAAGCAAGGCTAGATGCAGAAGCAGAAAGAGCAAGGCAGATTAAGGGTGCATCAGACGCCACATATCGTGCTAGATATGCACGTGAAGAAAAAGCCGCTATTGAGAGACTAGCAAGGCAAGGCAAGGTAACAGGAATTACTGATGCAATGATAGCGAAAGAAATAGCAAATCCAACAAAGTTAGATCCGCGATTGCCGACTGCGAATCAAGTGAACAGGGGACCTTCACAAGCCGCTCTTAATGCAAAAGAAACCTTAAAACAAGAAGCACAGGCTGAAAAAATTGTGAAAAAAGCAGGCGACGGAATAAAAATTAGTTCAGGAAGTTCACTTGCTACTCCGCCTTCGGCTCAAGGTATTACTATAGGTGATGATGCTGGAAGAATTTCAAAACAAGCATTATCAAAAAAAGCTCTTGAAAAAATGGGCATTGTTACAACGGCCAGTAAAAATACAATTAAACAGGCTCTTAAAATTGCCGCTACAAAAGGTTCAAAATATATTGCTTTATCTTTTATACCAGGACTTAACATAGCATTATGGGGACATGATGCATATGCAGTAACAAGAGCGGTTCAAAAATCAATGGATCCTACTCAAAGAGATGTATCCGATGCAGGTCGGCATAGACAAGTAGCATTACAACAAATGTCGCAAGTTATGTTATCAAATGCACCAATGGATTCAAAGATAGACCAAATTGAACATTTGTTTAGTAACGATGCAACAAAAACAACATTACCCGAACTACAAGCACAACAAGATGCCGGAAGACAACAGCAACATTTTGTAACTGCAAACCCAGAATTCCAAGCACAATTAGATAAAGGTCCGCAAGCATTAGCGGCACGTAACGAAGATATTTGGAACTCATCTTATGATAATGAAGAAACTATATTATCTGTTTCGTTTGATGAAGCAGGAAATATTGCAAGTGGCCCTAATACTAAATCAGATTTTAAAAATGCACTTGATGATTTATATACTGCATACAATGAAGTTAAATCAGCACCAAGTAGGAGTAAAAAACTAGCACCGTGGCAAAGAGACCGAATGGCAATAATACAAAACCAAATAGAACAAGCACAAGATGCAATGAAAACTGCACCAGATGATCGCAAGACTGCTTTTAAAAGTTATGTATTCAGCACATTAGCACAAAGTGAAGCTCTTATTGCAACAAACGAATCGTCTATCTTACAAGGTGCATTATTATCAGAAGGTCCGCTTGATTGGGGAAATACATGGCTCGATAGGATACGAAGGCAAATCTCAGGAGTTGATCCAAATAACTTACCTAAGTCCGGTGGAAAAATTGCTGGAAAAACATCCTTAGGTAAAAGAACTAAAAACTTACATCCTTCGGAAATTAACGCTCTTAAAAATGTAAGTCCGCGACATAAGTTTACGGGTAAAAATAATAATAATATGGTTAGAGTAAGTGGTATTTCTACTCCAGGACAACCAATGTATAATCCAGCAAACGATATAAAAGATTTTAAACCTGATACCGTTGCTCAAGCAAAAGCAGATTATAAAAAACCAAAAATTAAAAAGCCTGTGCTAACAAAAAAAGATATTGCAAAACATAATGCTATGGCTAGGAATATTTCATTAGTAAATGTTCCACCTACTACAACAAAGAATGGGGCTAATATAAAAGCAAAACAATCAGGTAAAAAAGTAAGTAGTGCAATATCACAAGCATTGGGCTCTATTGAATCATCTAAAAATAAAAATGTTGCAAAACCACTTATTGGTGATAATGGATTGATTGTTGCAGTAGGAAAAGGAAAAGGCAAAACAAGGCTTAATAACGACGAAGAAAAATTATTTGCACAAATAAAAGCCAAAAGAAAAAAATATAGTAAATATTCAAAAGCAGAACAAAAGTTAATGATGAAGGTAGGCTTAGTTCAAAGAACATTTAAACAAGCACATGCTGAAGCAAAAGCAGATTCTGCTAATTTAAAAACCATGAAGTTAAAAAATGGTAAGACACTTAAATATTTTGTCTGGAATGGCAAAAAATACACAGTTTAAAAATCTGTATTAACAGAAAATTAAAGAGGTTAATATGCTTACAGTATTAGGAAGTTTATTAGGCTTTGCCGGATCGGCAGTCCCAAGCGTAATAGATTATTTTAAAGGCAAAGAAGAAACTAAACAAAAAACAGAAGAACTTAAACTCCAACTCGAAGCAAAAAAGCAGGGAGTTGAATTAGATCTTCAAACATTTGCCGCGAAAAAAGATTTTGAAGAGCAAAAGATGCTTTTAGCACATGATACAGCTCTTGGAAATCAAAAAGGATTTATAAATTCATTACGAGCATTCGTAAGACCGTTTATAACTTATGTATTCTTTTTAACATTTATTGGTGTTAAAATTACTTTAGTATACCAAGCAATAAAAAATGGTAGTGATTTAAATGCAACCATTGCAGTAATATGGGACGATCAAACAGAAGCATTATTTGCCGCTATCATTAGTTTTTGGTTTGGATCTAGGGCAATGCCTAAAATAAAGCAACTTAACAAATAGGAGTAACATGGCAGACGAACGTGGCATTAAAGAAGTAAAAGAATTATTAGCATTTGTTTTTTCGCTTATAAAAGCAGTTCAAGTAAGTTTAGAAGATGGCGATATTGATTTATGGGATGCTAAAAACTTTGTTGAACCAATAAAAAAATTGGCTCCAGCAATAGATAATATAGATGACGTATTACCAGAAGTTATAGATTTAACTGACGAAGAATGGGATGGGTTACTTGAATATGCATGTAATGAATTTGGAATACCTAAAGAGAATGTCGATTATGTAGTTGATGAAGCAATTACAATGGGCAGATCTTTACTTAACATAGCAGGAATTAAAATACCAACATGAGTGAAAAAATTAAAATATCAAAAAATTTCAATCTAAAAGAGTTAACTGCAAGTTCAACGGCAGATAGGTTAGATATTGACAACGGGCCTAGTACCGAACATTTGATTAATTTGACAGTTGTTACTCATAAAATTTTACAACCAGTTAGAGAACAGTTTGGTGTAGTTACAGTCAATAGTGGATATCGATCACCAGCACTTAATAAAGCAGTAGGTGGATCAGCAAGAAGTCAGCATTGTAATGGCGAAGCAGTTGATTTAGAATGTTTTTCAGTTTCTAATCCCGACTTAGCAAAATGGATTACTAAAAACTTAGACTGGGACCAAATTATATTAGAATTCTATAAGAAAGGCGATCCACATAGCGGATGGGTACATTGTAGTTATAAACGAGATGGTACTAATCGGCGTAAGATTTTAACAGCCTTACGAATTAATAAACGTACTGTTTATAAGCCAGGATTTGCTATATAATAGACTTGACATGTTAATCTTAACATGTTATACTATATATTGCTTTGCATTCTGCGAGCAAAAACTCCAAAAGGAACTATGACAAGAGCATTCGGACAAACTGATCTTGCTAAATTAAAGCAAGTTATTAACGAAGGTGTACAAGTATCTCAAGAAATTAAAGATTTACGTGAAGGGCTAGGCGATACAGTAAAAGCCGTAGCACAAGAACTCGACATGAAACCCGGAACACTTAATAAAGCAATTCGTGTTGCACACAAAGCAGAATTACAAAAGACTAAAGACGACATGGAAGAACTTGAAGATATTCTTATTCAAGTCGGAAGAACTGCATGATTGACACCACCAGTATTATCAAAAATACTACAAATTATATGAAGGGACTAGGCGTTGATATTCCTGAGTCCCTCAATGATTTAGATAGGTATTTTCAAGCAATACTATATCATTTTTTAAGAGGCCGATATTTTTTAGATAAACCGTGGACAGCAAACCATTGGTTTACACCTGAATTGTTTGTACATCAACTTGATAATACATTTGAAGACTTTTTAATAATAATGGGTTCAGAAGTTGATATGGAAACTAACCCATGGCTATTTGAAAAGTATGTAATTAAAACTCCAACTATATTTGTACAAGCACCAGTTGGCATGGGAGGTGATTTTTTATCAACACTTATATATAATCATCTATACAATGATAAGCAACTTGAATTCGGCGATGGTGGAAAATGTATTAGTGATTTTGATACTATAGAATTACAAGCAGTAGAACAGGATCATTTTTGGCAATTAGAAAATCCTAAACAACATGCACAAGAAATAACAACTTACGCAAATAGAGCAAAAGAAGATGGGTACGAAGTGTACTTAACTGCATTGCATTTGGATATAACACAAACATTAAGATATTTTGAAAATGCTAAAATTATTAAAATACTTCCTAAAACACCATCCGATTTAAACATAGGTAATATTAACTCACTAATCAAAAATTATAATAATAAAATTAGAGTTGGTGATAAAATTGATTACAACAAATTGACACGTTGGGAAGTTGATGTTAATTCTAATAAAAATGAACTAGACGAAATACTAGATAAAAACTTTAACTATCCTGGTGGTTATCTGGAGTACTTAGGTTTAAATTTTACAGATATTGTAGCACCGTCATTTAACGAAAACTGGTGGGAAATATACAATGTTTTTTATAATGATTTATATAGATGCCCTGAAACACCACTTGGTGAAGTAATGAAGAAAGAAACGTTACACGGCATATTAGCATTTTTAGGTTTACAACCCAAGGAAAATATAGTAAACTTATTAGACAAATATGTTATGCATGAAAAACTATGAGCTATATTGACGCATTTTTTGATAGAGACAGAGATTGTATTGAAGTAGTAGAACGAACAAAAGTCAAAAGAGAATATAAAACCTACCCTGCAAAATATACTTTCTATTATACAGATCCTAGAGGTAAATTTAAAAGCATTTACGGCGACCCGTTGCAACGTGTTCAATGTAATAGCACAAAAGCATTTAGGAAAGAACGTAAACTTTTAAGTAACAAGACGTTATTTGAAAGCGACATTAATCCTATTTTTCAATGTTTAAGTGAAAATTATATTGACGGGAGGACTGCAAAACTTAATACATGTTTTTTTGATATCGAAGTTGATTTTGATAGTGCAAGAGGATATGCAGATCCGTCTAATCCGTTTGCTAAAATAACTGCAATTACATTAGGCCTTGATTGGATAGACAAGTTAGTAACACTTTGTCTTGCTCCCAAAACACTTAATAAAACACAAGCAGAAGAAATTTGTAGTAGATTTGACGATACAATTCTTTGCAGTAGCGAAGAAGAAATGTTAAATCATTTTATTGCATTAATAGAAGATGCTGATATACTAAGCGGATGGAACTCAGAAGGTTATGATATTCCGTATATAGTTAATCGGGTAACAATGTTATTAGGTAAAGAACGTACACGAGAATTTTGTTTGTGGCAAAAATATCCAATTAAACGTGAATATGAAAATTATGGGCGACTACAAGAAACATATGATTTAATAGGACGGGTACATTTAGATTACTTACAGTTGTACAGAAAAAATACATTCCACGAACATCATTCTTATAGATTAGACTTTATTGGCGAAGTTGAAATTGGCGAAAATAAAGTTCCTTACGAAGGCACACTTGATCAATTATATAATAATGATTTTGAAAAGTTTATTGCTTATAACAGGCAAGATACAGAAATGCTTGTTAAAATAGATAAAAAACTTCGCTATATAGATTTACATAATGTACTTGCCCATGCTAATACTGTATTGTTAAAAACAACGTTAGGTGCAGTTGCAGTTAGTGATCAAGCAATTATTAATGAATCACATGCATTAGGTGTTCAAGTTCCAGATAAGAAAGATCACGGAGAAGCAACAACAGCCGCAGGTGCGTATGTAGCATATCCAAAACCAGGCTTATGGGATTGGATTGGTTCAATGGACATTAACAGTCTGTATCCGTCTGCAATTCGTGCATTAAACATGAGTCCAGAAACTATTGTTGCACATATTGATCCAGACTATACAAAAAACTACATTGAAGGTCGTGTTGATGGGCGTGACGAAAAGAAAATGAGTTTTGCTGATGCTTGGTTACCACGGTTTTCAACATTAGAATATGAATATGTAATGGCGCAAGACAAAGAACACGAAGTAGATGTTGTTTTTGTTAATGGCGATAGGATGAAATTAACTGGTGCTGAAGTATACGAACTTGTTTTTAATAGTGGAAAACCATGGTGTATAACTGCAAATGGCGTAATATTTAGATATGATGAAAAAGGTATTATACCAGGATTGTTAGAACGTTGGTATGCAGAACGTAAACAAATGCAGGTAAAACTTAAAGAGTCAATTGATAGCAAAAACAAAGAACAAATAGAATTTTGGGATAAGAGACAACTTGTAAAGAAAATTAACTTAAATAGTTTGTATGGTGCTTTGTTAAATCCGGGTTCAAGATTTTTTGATATGAGAATAGGACAAAGTACTACACTTTGCGGTAGAAGCATTGTTAAACATATGGCTGGTAAAGTAAATGAATTTATTGCCGGCAAATATGATCATGTAGGTGACGGTATTATATATGGTGATACTGATAGTTGTTATTTTTCAGCAACAATTCCATGGAAAGAAGATATAGATAATGGTAAACTTGAATGGAATAAAGAAACAGTAGTCGAAGTATATGATGCAATATGTGAGCAAGTTAATGATACGTTTCCTGAGTTCATGAACAAAGCATTTCATACAACAAGAGATAATGGTGCTATTATTAAAGCAGGTAGAGAGTTATGTGGAGAACGTGGATTGTTTATTACTAAAAAACGATATGGTATTTTAGTATACGACGAAGAAGGCAATCGCAAAGATATTGATAGTGATGGCAAACTCAAAGCAATGGGACTTGATCTTAAACGTAGTGATACACCAGAGTTTATGCAAAGGTTTTTAGAAAATATATTATTATCTGTATTAAAAGGTACACAAGAAGACGAAATATTGCAAACGATAACTGAGTTTAGAGAAAAATTTAAGGAACGTCCTGGTTGGGAAAAAGGTACACCAAAGCGTGTTAATAGAATAACACATTATACCAAAGAGTATAATAAGACAGGTAGATGTGGAGTTGGGCATGTTATGGCTGGTATTAATTGGAACATATTGCGTAAAGCATACAGTGATAAATTTAGTATGGAAGTTATAGATGGCATGAAAACTATTGTATGTAAACTCAAAGACAATCCAATGAAGATGCGATCAGTTGCACTTCCAATTGACGAGTTGCATTTACCACAATGGTTTAAAGATTTGCCATTTGATCACAGAGCAATGGAAGAAACTATTATTGATAATAAGATTGGTAACTTACTTAGTGTTATGGATTGGGATCTAAAAGCAACTCAACAAAATACAACATTTGAAAGTTTATTCGAGGTAGCATAATGTATACAAAAGTGCCCAGTGGATGTAAATTAGCAATTTGTGGTTGCTCGTATGCAACAGATTTTGATAGGTATGAAGGTACGAATAAAAACGAAGCAAAGTATAAAGAATCAACAATGACAAACGAAGATTTGTGGTGTAATAGATTTACTGGACAAGCATCACTTGATAATTTTTCACGTGGTGGTGCTAGTAATTATGACATTTACATGCAAATTAAAATGGCACTCAGATATAACTGTAATTATATTTTAGTCTTTTGGACAAACACTAATAGGTTTAATGCATTTTGGAAAGACGGTCATCCAGCCATTGTACCTTTATCAAAAAACGAGCAAGATTATCGTAAGAAATATTTTTCACCCTACTTTCAAAAGTTTTTTTCTTATTTGTTAGTAATGGATGCAACGCGATTATTAGAATTTGTTGACCATAAATATTTTTTACACGCAGGAAACGATTTTCCACGTGAAATAATGAAACACCCAGATGTTAATAAATTTCATCCCGCACAATTAGATTATCCAACTCATAGTAGAACATCACCTAATCATTTAAATGAAAAAGGACAAGCCATAGTAAATGAAAAACTTAATTTATATCTATAATAATCAATTTATAGCAAGTATTCTAGCATGGATACTTCAACAAAGTAACACAATTGATTCTAATTTTTGTTTATATGATTCTACCAATGCAGATCCATGGGACAATCATCATCCTAATGTATCTGATAAATCCAATGGTGATTTTTTACATGATTTGATTTGTATTCAAGAGGACGAAAAACGCAATGTAGATGAATTAACTGCTCATGTTAAAAGTTTTACAAAATATAATTTCGGTGTAGTAGGTAATGCCTACGGTCAATGGGAGCATAAAACTGAATGGATTTGTGATGGTTTAACTAAAATATACACATATATGGAAGATGCTGACTTAATGACTGATCTCTGGTTAAATGTTTATTTTAAAAGAGAGTTTAATGCAAGTCAGATTCGTGAAAGCATGTGGTTCCATTGTAATGATCATCATTTTAAAGATACGGAATATAAAGATGAAATGCTTACCAGACATCTTAACAGAGCTGACGAATTACTTAAAGAACAAGGAGTATTATATTTTTGGCAGTTACAAGCACTATATCACGGATCGTGGAAGGAATTGCTTCCTCTTGATAGATATAATGAATATAGAAACGAAGTGCATAACCAAGTACTGATGCATCAACCATCAAACGCTGAACTTTACAATAATCATTTTATAAATCATAATACTTGTATAATTGTAGATATGATGAATATAAATTTTGAAGAGTTATGTGACACTTTAAATATAGAATTTAATCCTAAAATGCAGAGTGAATATGAGATTTTTAAACTATTTGTAGAGGATAACACATGAACGATTGTTTATTTTGTAACCTACCCGAAGATAGAATTATACGAGGATTTGAAAAGGAATTTCAAACCTGCTTTTTAATAAAAGATCAGTATCCTGTATCTCCAGGACATGCATTAATTATACCTGACAAGCACGTAGAAAGTTGGTTTGATTTAACCAAATACGATTTAGAATTTATGCATATGTTAGCAAATGAGTATAAAGAAACAGTAGAATGCGACGGATGGAATGTTGGTATAAATATTGGTGCATATGCTGGACAAACAATTTTCCACATGCATATGCATTTAATACCAAGATATGAAGGGGACATGGAAAATCCCAGAGGAGGCGTTAGACATATTATCCCCGGAAAAGGCTATTATTGAAAAAATTTTTAGATAAGTTAGATCAATTACTATACAAATACCAAGAACAACAATTACATTTCTTTTGGGCATTTAGTGTTACCACATTAGCAGTATGGTGGAAACCATTGCTTATATCAGGCTTAGTTATTACAGTGGCAAAAGAATTTTGGGATTCCAAAAACCCACCCCATAAATGGTCATGGTCTGATATGCGATACGGAATGGCAGGCTGGATAGTTGCTTTATTGATCGTAGGTACATAAATACCTGGATGAAGAAGGAACATAGAAAGCTCTACGATTTGTGGAAATATAAGAAATGGAGTAAAAATTTTATGGAATTTAATAATCCTGTTATGCAAACCCTCATCGGTTTGGTAGTATTTTACATAGGATTAAAACTGTTCTCAGGTGGAATGAAGTCAATGGGTCGCTTAGAACAACTTGAATGGTTTTTAGGGAACCCTTATTATATGTTTGTTGGATCTATTGTTTGTACACTTCTTTGGCAATCATCATCCCTTACAACAACAGCAGTTATAGGACTTGTCGCTTCAGGAACATTGCCGTTGCCCTCAGCAGTAGCCGCAATACTAGGAGCAAACGTAGGCACAACAGGTACAGTATGGATCGCAGGGATATTAGTTAGTGATGGAATGCCTACGGGCATTACACGACAGGTAGCTCTTATACATACAGGAGTTAATACAGTAATGGCAGTGGCATTACTTCCATTTGTACAACCAATATCACGGTTTATATCAAAATTTTAACAATATGAAGATAGACTTTGTATCCGATTTACATGTAGATACTTGGCAACCCGAGCAAAGATGGAACTGGACTACTACACGAAAAAGTGATTATATTTTAATTGCCGGCGACATTTCAGATTATATTGAAACCGGCGACGAGAATGATGTATATACAAGCCTTATACGTTTAGGTAACATATATAAAGATGTGTATTTTGTTGATGGTAATCACGAGTTTCAACCAAACAGATTAAATGTAGAAGCAGTAAAAGAAGATTTAATAGATTGTATAGGTGTATTAGAAAATGTACATTATATTCCAATGCAAGAAAACATAATAGGTGATGTTGGTATTGTTGGTTGTAATGGCTGGTGGGATTATACATTTGATGGAACTGACCCGGAAGAATGTTTAGAGGATTGGAAACTACGAGAAGGGTTTAAAATTGATACAGAAATACTTCGCCATTTTTTTACATATCTTGCAAAAAAAGATGCAATCGAATTAGAACAACAAATCAAAAACATTTACGATAAAGTGAAAAAAATAATAGTTGTTACTCATGTCGTAGCACACCCAACCATGTGTACAACTCATTACCCCGGACCAAAGGTAAGAAATGGTTTATATGGTAATGCTAAATTTATGCCAATAGCAAAAAAATACTCAAGTAAAATTAAGTATTGGATTAGCGGACATTCGCATGATGTTATGGAAGAAAAAGAGCATGGTATACACTTTTTAAGTAACCCACGAGGTCGTCCATACGACTTCAACAGAATAGATTATTCTGTTAAAACACTTGACATTTAGCATCATAACATGTTATAATGTTTAAGTAAACATTCTAATAAAGGCAAATATGAAAGATATAATTCTGGATATAGTAAAGCATACAGCAGGACTTGGTTTCATTGAATCTGCAAAAGTCACTTCAGACGATAAAGCAACTATAATTGAAGCAATGGATCCTGATAGAACTGTGATCTTAAACGCAACAACTCACAGTAACATAAGTGAATTCAATGGTGAATTTGGATTAGGTAACTTAACGTTTTTAAATGGCGTATTAGGCCTAAATAATTATCAAGAAGCAGACACCGATATACAAGTAAAAACTCGTAATATGAATGGTGAAGAAGTTCCAGAGAGTTTAACTTTCGAAGACCAATATGGTAATACAGATCAGTATAGATTTATGAGCAAAGAAATTGTAAATCAACAACTTCGAACAGTCAAGTTTAAAGGTGCTTCTTGGGATGTAACAGTAACACCAACAAAACCAAAAGTAAGTGAGCTTGCTCAAGTTGCAACTATTTACGGAACAGTAGAACCGACATTTAGTGCAAGTACTGATAATAAAAATTTAGTATTTACATTAGGTACTGCTGATGGTAGTGGACATTTTGGTAAACGTATCTTTGCAAATAATGTTGAAGGTACACTTACACAAACTTGGTCATGGCCATTAAATCAAGTTATAGGTATTCTTAAACTTGGTATGAGTGGTAATTGTGTAATGAAACTTAGCGACAAAGGTGCATTGCAAATTACTATCGATAGTGGTTTAGCAAACTACGACTATATATTACCGGCGATGAGTAAATGAAAAATATTGATAAAAAATTAGATGAATTAGTAGAGCATGTTACTAAATCAAATCCCGAGATGGGGGGCATGCCGATGTGTCCTTTTGCTCGGATAGGCTTAGATAAGGGCGAGGTTGAGTTTGTAAAACATGGCAAAAATACGCTCGTAGTTGCTGAAGGCTACATTAAAAATTATCCACCACATAAAAAACTTGTATTATGTGTTACTGATTCTAAAGAGTTTACATCAAAACAGTTAGATGAGTTTTGCGAAAAATGGCAAGACTTTGCAATCAAACAAGACTTATATTTGTATCCATCACATCCAGACGATAGCGAAGGATACATTGCTGGGTTAACACACGGTAATCCAGGTTTAGCAATGATCCTTATACAAACATTAAGTGATCTTAATCAAAAGGCTACATGGTTACAAAACAAAACAAATTATTACTCATATTGGGACAAAGGCTACTATGATAGAATTGTTGGAGAAAGATTAAAACATGACAAAGACCTTACAAAACCTAACAGAATCTAATAACGATTATGCAGTATTTTTACCAAGCATAAGTGGTTTCTATAATGCATTTATATCCAAACAACAACACGAAGAATATGTACCTAAGGATAGAATACCAGTAGAGTTTGAAAATGGTATTGAAGGTATGAATTTTTTAAATGCTGATAAAGGATACTTTAAGTATAAATGGGCTTTATATTCAGCAGGACATGCTCAACTAGATATTGCAAAAAGCGATATTAGTGAAAGTATGGTACAAAAACGTGATCGAAATAATACACTTATAATAGGCGATAGCGGTGGCTTTCAAATTGCCAAAGGTATTATTAAATTTGATTGGGATAAATTTTATGAAGGTAGTGCTGATACAGTTAGAACCAAACTACTTAATTGGTTAGAACATACTGCCGATTATTCAATGATACTAGACATACCTACTTGGGCCGCCAGGCCTCCATTAAATGCTAGAACAGGATTGAATAGTTTTCGAGATTGTTTAGACGGCACAATATATAATAATGCTTTCTTCATGAAGCATCGAAAACATCAAACAAAATTTTTAAATGTTTTACAAGGCTCCGATAATGTAGAAGCAGATATTTGGTATAACGAAGTTAAAAATCTTCCATTTGAAGGTTGGGGAATGGGCGGTAATAACATGCAAGACTTTAAATTGATATTACGCAGGCTTATTAATTTACGTGACGAAAAATTACTTGAAAAGGGCGAACGTGATTTAATGCACTTTTTAGGTTCATCCAAGTTAGAATTTGGTGTTGCTCTTACTGCACTACAACGTGAAATAAGAAGTACTATTAACGAAGATTTTACTGTTACATATGATTGTGCAAGTCCGTTTATTGCAACCGCACATGGACAAATGTACACACAACATGTACATAGAAATGATCGTAATAGTTATATTATGGATAAAATGATTGACGATAAGCGATTAAGTGGTAGTAAAATTCCATTACCTTGGAATAGTCCAATAGCAGAACGTATGACAATGGGCGATGTTTGCTGGTATAAACCTGGAGATTTAAATAAACTAGGTAAAGAGGGTAAATCAAGTTGGGACTCTTTTTCGTATTTTTTACAAATGGGACACAACGTGTATCAACATATTGAAAGTGTACAACGAGCAAATGCATTAGCGGATATGGCATGCTCATTACACCAACCGCCAGTTACACAATGGTCTAAAGTTAAAAAAGGACAGGACGAGTATGACACTTGGGTTCCACGTAATGTAATATACTTTGTAGAACTTGCTAAAGAAGTATTTCGTAGTCAAACACCAATGGATGTAATTGAAAAAGCAACTCCGTTCTTATCTGAATTTAGTAAGGGTAGATTACGTAAAAGTTCAGCAACAACATTTACAAATTTATTTGATACAGAAGATGCTGGTACTGATAATGATAGCGAAGCATTTGACGAGCATGATGATCAACTTGAAGAACTAGAACAAACAGTATGAAAGCAATAGGTCATAGTGAAATGTACAAGATGGGATTCGATGGAGCAAGTATTGAAAAGTTAAGAAAACTAACACCAAAACAATATGAACGTCTTCTCGTTATACTAGCAGAATTTCAAAAGGAACAAACAAAATGAAAGAGTGTTTATTCTATTACATAATTATTATAACATCTATGATGTATATAACTTCGCAACTTAGTTATATTCCTTACATTCATGCTAGACAAGGGATACCAAATAAATATAACTATGCAATTGAATGATTTATTACTAGAAAAACTTATTAAATATCCGCCATCAGTATATGAGAAATTTGATAAGGTAATGACAAAATACATATTAAGTTATTACTTTCATGCTCATGCCGAGTATCCGCAACATAAAAGAGCGGCCAAAGCAATGATGAAAAAGTATGGTGTGCCGTTTGTAAAAGATAGTAAAATAATAAACAAAGGTGCTTCAAGTAAAGCCTCATTCGAAGAGATTATAGTTGATTGGCCAGATGGGTATCCAGAACCAGAACCCGACTTTGATCAACTACTTTTTATCGTTACCAAAGAGCTTCCCAAAGCGGCAGTAAAAATGGAATACGATCCGGAATGGGCATCAATAAATGCATACTTGCCACAATACACATTTGACACTCCTTTAGAAGATCCAGATGAAGAAGATAATATAGAAGATATTAAGGATGATATTGCGGGCATGATGACACTTATGAAATATGATTTGGGTCACGAACTAATGCATTTTGTACAAGATAAATCAATAGGTTTAGTTTATTCTAAAAAAGATAGGTATGAAAGAAAATCTGCAAGACGACTTGATAAAACTAGACAAACAGTCGGAGTAGGTGATCCGGTTTCAACAGGACAAAATAAAGCATTACCAGGATATCATGCAGGCAAGAAAAATTATTACCTAAGTCCAAACGAATATGATCCAACAATACAATCTGAAATTGGTGAGTTTATAAATGATTACAAAGAAAACAAAGATCTAACTACTCAAATACGTGATCACTTAGCAAAAGGTGATAAGCAGAATCCAACATTTTTTTCAATATTACGTACACACGATAAACCAAGATATCAACGTGCCGCGAAAAAATTTGTAACGGGTATTAATGACGTCCTATCCCAAAGAACATAATAAGGTTGTGATATTAACCCAACAAGGTGGTTGTGGTGCTCATTTTATAATTTCATTAGCATCTTTTTATTTTAATAGTTGTAACAATCAATCAGGGTGGGAAACCATTTTAATAGATAAGTTTAATGGATACGTTGGCATACAATGTGCTTTTGAAGATAATACTTCGCCAGAATCAAATTTAACCGAGTTAATAAATAAAAATGTCAAAAACAATGATTACATATTTAAAGGACTTAAATTGCAAGAATGGCTTGATCCATCTTTATTTTCAATACAACAATGTCATGTTTCGGTTAAGGAATTAAATCAAAGTCAACTTGGACCAAGTAATAAGGTTATTAGGGTGTTTACAGAAGATGACGAAACCATGGTATACTGTCAACAATTAGATACTGTTAAAAATGGACCTCGTGAACATGAGACTATTCACCGCGAATATATAGGCGCCAACACTCAACCTAGCAATAATATAGACTTATTTGATTTTAATTATAATGAGATAATACTTAAAAGCAATTATAAGGAATTTACTAATTTTGCAAATTGGCTTGAAGTAGAACCTATGCCTAAACATATATTTAAGTTTAGAACAAACCATTATTGCTTTAGAAATTTCAACATAATAAAAAAACAAAAAAACACTTGACTATTATTGGAAATCTGTGTTATAATAATATATGACTAGACTTACACACGACTGGCCGGAAACTGAACCAAAATTCTTTACTGGCATTGAAATAGAAAATACTAAAGCAAAAGGACTTAAAACATTATTTGTTATTGGAGTACAAGATCCAAGCGAAATTGTTAATACTGCATTAAGTCATAAAGCAATGCATGTATATTTAGGTGCTAATCATTCATACAGCCATTTAATGACTGGATGGTATAATATGACTAAAGCATGTATTGATAACAACTTAGCAGTATCAATAAATTTTTATGAATTGGATATTAATTACTTAAAACAAGAAATGAAAGAATTGTGGATACACGAACTTTTTATTCCACAATTAAGCATTCCAATACCAAATATAAATACAGAGAATAAGAACTTCAATATAAAAATAGACGACATGTCTATAAACCGTCAAACAAATAAAGGCATTTGGTGCTTTGATTTGAAAGACGTTCTAACTACTGATAACCTAACTACATGGGATCAGTTTGCCAATGATAAACCACTTAACAACTAAAAGGAAATATGGCTAAAAAAATTAGATTAATCGATGATCCAGAAACTGATGAAGGTATAGATGATTTATCAGAAGGTGCCCTGACTATAAACGAAAAACAAAAACTCATGAAAACAATCGAAGCACTGGATTGGAAATTATGGGAAATATATCAAATTGCACAAGGTTTTGCAAAACACTTTGACATCGATCTTGAAAAAAAGTAATGTATTATATGGACAAACGATACATATGGGTAACATTTCGTAAAGAAGGCATCCACAAGTATCCGGGTGCTGTTGATTTACCAGGCGTAGAATTTCTCGCAAACGAACACAGACATATATTTCATTTTAGAGTAGAGTTACAGGTTTGGCATGACGATAGAGAAGTAGAGTTTATTTTGTTTAAACGTGAACTAGAATCACTATATTCAGAAGGAACTATACAACTCGATTATAAATCATGCGAAATGATGTCAGATGACTTGGCCGCATATATTAAAAATAAGTATCCAGGTCGCAACTTAGTAATTGAAGTATCAGAGGATGGAGAAAACGGCTGTCGGGTCGAATACAATGAGGTTTCTCCAACCAAGGTACAAGGCAAATAAAGGCATTATGAATAAATTATTTTACATGGGTCTCGAGCCCTATGAAGGTAGGTATACCCTACAACTCCAAGACTGGAACGAACGAGTATTTAAAAAACGTAGTCTTGAATACGTAATTGTTCCCGGTGAAACACTAGATAATTCCAAAGCAATAGTAACAGGACAAGTATTAGACGCCCACGGGCGTTCATACTTTGCTATGAGCCAAATGATGAGTTTGGTTAAAATGATGCGAGAAGGTCAGGTCGACAATGATAGTGTAATATTTTTTGAAGATATGTTCCAACCCGGAATTGAATCATTACCATACATCATGAATCAAATTCCCAACGAATTAAGACCAAGAGTTTATGTAAGATGTCTTGCACAAACAATTGATCCTGATGATTTTGTACATGTTTGGGGTATGTATGATTGGATGAGCAAGTATGAACAAATGGTTAGTGAATTTGTCGATGGTGTTCTTTGTGCAAGCGAAGAAATGGTTGCACATATTAAAATAGCAGGATGGAGAACAGAAACATTTGTAACTGGCTTACCATACGGTAAAGAAGAAGTAAGTTTACGAACAGGTGCTCGTCCTTATTTTATGCGTGAAAGAGCAAATAGAATAGTATTTGCGGCTCGCTGGGACCAAGAGAAACAACCAAATTTTTATATGGACTTAGCAGAAAGATGGTCTACTGAAAAAGGCTTATACAGTGAAGAAGCGGAGCCACCAGAATTACCCGAGTTTGCAATTTGTTGTGGAGGTCCATTACGTAGTAATGATCCAAAACTTTTACAACGTGCTAAAGAATTAGAAAAAGTTGGTATAATAAAAATATACGACAATCTTAAAAAAGACGAGTATTACGATATATTAGCAAATTCAAAAGTACTATTTAATTGTGCATTACAAGATTGGGTAAGCAATACAGTTAGTGAAGCAGATACACTCGGAGCAATGACATTGTTTCCTGCTTATAGATCTTTTCCAGAAGTATTTGCAAATAATGCAGAACAAATGTATATACCATGGAGTCTAGACGATGCAACAAGTAAACTTGAGAATTTACTAAGTTATGATATTCCGCCCAAATGGGTTGGTAAAGTAAGCGATTATCAAAACAAAACTATCGATAGAACTGTTGATGTACTTGAACTTCCAAAGTTTGCTAAGCCAAGCAGTTCGCCATATTGGAGAGGCGGAAATAGGTACAGAAATAATGTAAGTGTACCTAAATATTAACATGGTTGATTGGAACAAACAAAAAAAATGGATAGATTTTGGTATAACAACATATTGCAATGCCGCCTGTCCTAGTTGTCCTCGCACAGATGAAGATGTTCAACAAGCATGGCCGTGGTTAACGCCAACTCATATTAATGCCAGGAAGTTAGTAAAAGTATTTGAAAAAAACGATTACTTTCCTGGCGTTGAGTACATTAGATTTTGTGGCGAACGTGGCGACCCAATGATGCATCCAGATATTGAGTATCTAATAGATGCAGTTTGTTCTCACCGAAAAGTTGGTATAAACACCAACGGCAGTCTTCGTAATCCTGATTTTTATAAACGTATAGCAGAAAAGCACGGACCTAATTGTAACATTATATTTTCAATAGATGGGTTTAAAGATACTAATCACATGTATAGAATAGGTTTAGACTTTGATGCAATATGGGAAAACTTCACTACATTTTGTAAAGCAGATGGTTGGGTAGACTGGGACTTTTTGGTTTGGTCTCACAACTGGCACCAAATTCCAAGAGTAAAAAAAGAAGCAAAAGAACTTGGTATTGAAGAAGTTGGTTTCAAAATAGTATCCTTAGGCAATTCGTATTGTACGCCAATTGGTAAAGATATTAAAAAAGCAGTGGAGAAAATGATTGAGTATTAAGTGCCAAATAATTGACGAAGGAGAGATTCAAGTCGACGAAAATTTAAGAGCATGGCCGTGTTGCTATTATGATACTGCTAATGCCGAAGGACAAGGGAAAACTGGAGATGATTATGTTGATTCTCTCCCAAAAGATTGGAATTCTCTAAATACACATACATTAGAAGAGATTCTAAAACATAAAGCATTTACGACACATTTTAATGATAGACATTGGAATAATAGTAAATGTTCGCCACTTTGTAAAGAATATTGTTCTGAAGAATCCGATGCACCATTTGAAGCACGAAATATATCTTTACAAGAGTAAAGAAAGATGTTATAATATATATGAGCCCAGAATGCAAGACACGGAACTTAGTAAAAATAGACGAGAACTTACGTTTATGGCCGTGTCCGTTTGTTAGCAATTCCTATAACAAAACTGAGAGCGGAGGAAAAGCAGTCCGGGATGAATTTTTAAATGTATTAGATAAAGATTGGAATTCTCTACAAAATAAATCATTTGATGAAGTATTCAATCACGATGCATTTACGACACATTTTAATTATGAACATTGGGATGATGAAACAAAATGTTCATGGATATGTAAAAGGAATTGTAGTAAATCGAAGTTGAAAAACATGGATTTGGACTACCAAAAGGGGAAAAGGAATCGATCCAAATTACTAACAACAAAAAGGTCTCTTCAATCACTTGAACTTGGAATTACTTCACATTGTAACGCAGGATGTTCGGGGTGTAATCGCACAGATAATAATACAAGAAAAGCACGTCAAGATCTTAAACTTATTCATACACCAACTATTAAAATTAAACAATGTATTGATAATGCTATTGAATATTTTCCTGGTATCAAATCTATTGTATTTTGTGGTACTAGAGGAGACCCAATGATGCATCCAGATATTGAGGAGCTCATTGAATATGTATGTCAGAGACTTCATTTAAAAATTAACACAAACGGAAGTCTTAGAAGCCCGGAGTTTTATAAACGAATTGCTAATATTCATTTAAAAATTGTATTTTCTATAGACGGATTAGAAGACACAAATCATATTTACAGATATGGAACTAGTTGGGATAATATTTGGAATAACTTAACATCATATTGTAATGCCGGTGGATATGCCCATTGGGATTTTTTAGTATGGGAGCATAATTGGCACCAAATTCCTAAGGTTAAACAAATATGCAATAACCTCGGTGTTAAGCATGTAGAATTTAAAATAACACGACAAGGCACTCATCGACAAGGCGATGGTACACCAATTGTAAAATCAATAGAAGACGAGCAAACACTTAACACTATAAAGGAATGGATAAATGGCTAGATGTAACGAAACAGTCAGTGTAACAGATAAAGAACTTAATAAAATGCAACGTGATGTTGAAAAACATTTTCAAAAAGTTCTAGAAGCATTAAAAATAGATACAGAAAACGATCATAATACTCAAGAAACTGCAAAGCGGGTAGCAAAAATGATGGTACGTGAAATCTTTGCTGGTAGATACGAACCTAAACCAGATATAACTGCATTTCCAAATATTAATGATTACGACGAATTATATATAACAGGTCCAATACGAATACGAAGTACTTGTGCCCATCACTTTCAACCAATTGTTGGTAATGCATGGGTTGGTATTAAGCCAGCAAAAAATGTTATCGGATTAAGCAAGTTTAATAGACTGGTAGATTGGATTGCAAGCAGACCGCAAATACAAGAGGAAATGACTGTTCAAATTGCAGATGTTATACAAGAAGAAACAGGCGCAGAAAGTATTGCACTTATTGTTAAAGCAGAACATATGTGTTTAACTCATAGAGGTGTTAAAGAACACGAAAGTGATATGACAACTTCGGTAATGCGAGGCGACTTTAGAGAATTCCCACATATTAAACAAGAGTTTCTATCATTATTAAATGGCATGAAAGGGTTCGGTGGATCATGAAAGCAAAACTAACATTTAATTTACCTGAAGATGAAGAACAATTTAATGTTGCATCTAAAGCAATGGACTGGGCATTAATTGCATGGGATATTGATCAACAATGCCGTGATTGGATTAAATATGATAATCATGATTTTAAAGAAGTTGACGAAACTTTACAAGGTATAAGGGATATTATTCATGAAGCAATGGAAGAAAAAGGAGTGAGGTTCCCATCATGAAAAAAGGATTCTTCAGCAAACCAACTCCTCGGCCAGAGGACGTACATAAATTATACCAAGATAAAGTCACATCACTAAATAGAAAGTGGGCTACGAAAGCCGAAGTTGAAAAACTTGAAAATCAAATAGTACATCTCAGATTAAGACTAGCAGAATTAGAACGAGATTTTACATATTTGCATAAACATCATGTAGAAAAAAACAATGGTTAGAGTAAGGTTTATATGGGAAGCCTCAGGGCTTTATGACGACGAAGAAGAAGATGTCGGACCGATAGAATTAGAAACATACTACGATGCGGAAACATGGCAAGAAGCATGTGATGATGCCGCTGACTGTTATGATTGGGACGACGAAGACTGTATCAATTTTGATGCTAAAAGTGATTTGTGTGAAACTACTCGATCTCTTGATAAAATACTAATACAAGAAGACGGCAAAGAAGAAGTAGAAGCAGACCCAGAAGTACACGATTACTATTCTAAAGCCGAAGAAAAGGCAATGGGGTTTTAGTATGACGGCAATTGATATTAAAAATTTAAACACCACAGAAATAAAACAAGTAAAAGAATGGTGTGAACAGGAATTAAAATTTCGTGAAGAAATAGGAGAAGAAATAGAACGCCGTAAGCAATATGACAATGGTATTCGAAACTATCCCGATGGAGCACTTGCATATTCAGTGACAAGGAATCCATAACGATTTTAGGTAGTCTGGGGGCCCAGGTGGGCGTCCTGGCGCTCAGCCTTTGGGCTATCTATTCTTTATAAGGAACAAAGAATGGGAAGCACCGCAGACTGGTGGTACAAGGAAAGATTACCTGAACTTCAACGTGAAGAAGAGGAAAAAGCAAAACTAAAAAAAGAAAAGGAAGGCATGGAACAAGCGACTACAATTAACGCAAATAACATAACATCCGAAGGCGAAATAATGTACGATCAACATACTTCAGAATTTCTTATTGGTTCAAACACCAGCAAAATAGAGATTGACCTTTCGGATATAAATCTGTTATACTTAACAAAGCAAGCTCATAGCAGAAATATCACATTAAACAATCTTATTAACGAAATAATGCATGATACGATTCAGCGAGATTTTTTATAGTATTCAAGGCGAAGGCAAATGGATAGGAACACCAAGTGTTTTTATGCGATTATTTGGTTGTAACTTTGAATGTAGAGGATTTGGACAGGGCAGGGATCCAAATAACTGGATTAAAAAAGAATGGATGCCTCATCGAATTGATCCAAAGATAAAAGAATACAAATCATTTAATGACTTACCAGTACCAGCAATAGGTTGTGATTCTAGTGCCACTTGGGCAAAAGAATACATGCATTTAACAACCTACGAAGAAGCATCATTAGTTGCAAAACGACTAATCGACATTACACCAACTAAACAATGGGAAAATATACATCTAGTTATTACTGGAGGAGAACCACTTATGTGGCAAAAACAACTTCCAGAATTACTCAGTGATGAAAAGTTAAAAGATTTAAAACATATTACGTTTGAAACAAACGGAACTCAAAAATTAAGACCTCAATTTATAGAATTTCTTGAAAACTCTAACTTCTATACAACATTTGCCTGTTCAGCAAAACTAAGCATTAGCGGTGAACCTTGGGATAAAGCCATTAGACCAGATGTGGTAAATATGTATGGAAAGGTTAAGAATAGCGAATTGTTTTTTAAATTCGTTGTCCAAGACGAACAATGTTTATATGATGTTAAAAAAGCACTTAACGAATATAAACTACCAAGTAGTACTCCAGTATATCTTATGCCAGTAGGGGGTACACAAGAAACATTAAACCTGACTGAACGACAGGTTGCTGATGTAAGTTTAGCAAATGGCTTTAAGTTCAGTCCTCGACTACATGTAGGGCTTTTTGGCAATGCATGGGGAACGTAGACAATGGGACTTAAAGATATTTTTAAAAAGAAAAAGGATAAGCCTAAAGTTTTGCCGGCTCCAATAATGGATGCTGATTTAGCAAAAGAAAAATTACAGGCGGATAAAAAAGGTGAACCGTGGGTTAAAGTTATAGATTTAAATCTTAACCCGGATGACCCAAGTAAAGGTTTTATTGAATTAGATTGGAATAATGACTTTGTTAGATACCTTAAAGAACATGGGTTCGAAGGTAATGACGAGGAAATAATTGATGAATGGTTAACAGAACTTTGTAGATCAATTTATGCAAACGGATAATAATATGACTGATTACATTCTTGTAGATTTACATAACATGTTTCATAGAGCAAAACATGTGTCAAGAGGACCAGATGTTGAAACAAAAATAGGTATGTGTTTACATATTCTATTTTCCAGTATAAATTATGTCAGCAAGAAGTTTGGCGGACATGTTATTATTGCGTCGGAAGGACGAAGTTGGCGTAAAACAGTATATCCAATATATAAAGCAAACCGCAAAGAATTACAAGCACAAGCATCAACTAAAGAATTACGAGAAGTACAGATGCTTTTTGATGCATTGGACGATACATTAGAATTTTTTAAAAGTAAATCAAATTGTACTGTATTGCACCATCCCGAAATGGAAGCAGACGATTTAATTGCGGCTTGGGCACAAAAGTTTCCAGATAAAAAACATGTTATCGTAAGCAGTGATAGTGATTATTTACAATTAATTAATCCTAATGTTGAAATATACAACGGTATAACAAATAACCTTATTAAATTGGAAGGTTATTTTGATGATAAAGGAAATAAACTTAAAGATACACCTGATCCTGAATGGTTATTATTCGAAAAATGTATGAGAGGCGATTCATCTGATAATGTTAAATCAGCCTACCCAGGTGTACGTACAAAGAGTACGAAAAAACAAATTGGGCTATTAGAGGCTTTTGACGATAGAAATAGCAAAGGATTTGCATGGAATAACTTAATGTTACAACGTTGGGTTGACCATGACAATAACGAGCGTAAAGTAATAGACGCTTATTTAGAAAACAAACAATTGATAGACTTGACCAACCAACCCAAAAACATAAGAGAAGCATTGGAAGGATGTATCAACGAGGTTGAACCAAAAAAGGTTCCCATGGTTGGAATTCACTTTATGAAATTCTGCGGAAAGTACAGTCTAACACGATGTGGCGAACAAGTTAACGAACATGTTCGGTACCTTAATCGAGGACACGAGTAGGAGATATGAGTGAAAAAACTAACCACAGTGGCACTTGCCCTCTGTGTTGCTTCAATCGCATGGGCAGGTCTCAATAAAGAAATAGTAGACCGTGTAAAGGCGGCTACCGTCTTTATACTAATGAAGAGCAATAATAACCTTTCTGTACGCAATCCAGAAGGATCTGGTATGTGTAGTGGATTTGTTATTAATGAAAAAAGACATATAGTAACCAATTATCATTGCATACATAATGCAGATGAATTAAAACTTGCATTTTATGACAAAGACGATTGGAATATTTATAAAGTTGAAATTATTGGTAAAGATCCATTATCGGATTTAGCAGTAATACACATACCAAAACGTAAAAAACCATTACCTTACTTAGAATGGTCCGAAGAAGAATTATGGGATGGTATGGATGTATTTGCAGTAGGTCATCCATTTGGCATGGTTTGGTCTGTATCAAAAGGTATTGTAAGTAATACAGAAAGAATTATAAGATCACCTTATGTTCGATTACTTCAAACCGATGTAGCAATAAATCATGGTAACTCAGGAGGACCTTTAGTTAATACAGCAGGGAAGGTTATTGGTGTTAATGCGATGATAATTAATCCGTCGCCAATACAACCTAAAACAAATATAGGCATGGCATTGTCGATACGTAAAGATGATGCAAGAGAAATTGTTGATGTTATTAAAGAAGGTAAAGAATTTGTACGAGCATACATTGGCGTTCGATTAGTTAATCTAAATCCATTAAATTTAGATACAGTAAGAGAGATGCCTGAAGTTAAAGAGGCTAATATTACTGTTCCAGATATTTTTGGATGTATGATTGCACCTTTAGGCGAAATGCCAGAAGGTCTCCAATACTTTGATATAATAATAGGTGTAGATGGAAATGCAGTCAACCGTCAAGAAGATTTAACAAACGTTGTACGAAAAAAGAAGGTAGGCGAAACAATAAATCTCTTAATAGTAAGAGATAAACTTAACAAAAATGTTAAAGTTACGTTGAGAAAATTGGAAATACGAGCAGGCGAATTATATGACAAACAAGGAAAGTTACAACCTCCAGGTAAAAGTCGCTAGATGGATTACGGCACTATTATGTTTCTTAATGGTGCCAATCCTTGCTGATGGTAAGGATAAAAAATGTCAGTATCCCCTGAATTGGAGTTCAGGTCCAGTAACATTTATGGTGAATGAATGTTTTAAAGCCATGAATAAACAAAGCATAACCTCTTGGGGAGCACCTATACAACCATTCTTAGGAATGAACCATTGTTCATGTGTAACCGATGCTATACGAACAGATTACCCATGCCAAGAAGATTATTCAAAATTTACCCTTGAAGGTACATCTGATGTTTATATAGCAGAACTTAGTAAGAAATGTATACTAAATGGTTCAATGGGCGACGAAGTAAAGAAAGCATATATCAACCTTGGAGGCGATAATGCAACAACATCAGATAATAAAAGTAACAACATTGAAATTCCAATGAAAGTTGAAAAAGCACCGCCATTGGTTGAACCCACTAAGGATCAACCAACTTGGGGCGATTTAATTAATAAATAATGATATTATAACAATAATAGAAAAAATATTATGGCAGAAGAAATGGTGGATAGTACTACAAAAAAACATGATAATTTAGAAAGCAGACGAAGTCGGAACTGGTTTGCTAGATACTCGCTATCAATGATAATCGTTTTAACCTTTTTAGGATTAGTTGGATTATTGTTTTTCGCTACATTACCACAAGAAGCACGAGACTTATTGAATATTTTGTTAGGTGCTTATGTAGCGGTCTTAGCGAAAACAACCGATTATTGGTTTAAAGAGAAAGACGATCCAGAAATTAATGAAGCACAGGCCCTGCAAGAAGCAGACGTTATTAACGGGAAATAAAATATGGAAAAATGTTGCCCAGAATGTAAGTGCGACATATGTGAGTGTACTGTAGGCGGTCCACATAAAGATGATTGCAAATGCGACTGCCCATGCTCACAACAAAGTTGAGCCTCATCAAATTCAGATTAAAGTCCTCGAAGACATTCGTGTCCTAGAGGACCATATCGAACCCCCCAAACCTCGACTTATATTCGACAATTATAGGCCAAATGGCTCGGGTTTACGCCTAACCCCTTATGGCTATAAAGTCTGTAAAAGACTTTACGACTCGTCAACAATAAAAATCAAAAATGAAGTTAAAGGTAAGAATCTAATTTTATTAGATAGAAATCTATATTGGCCGTATTACTTAACACGGCGTGAAATAACAATGTTTGGTGCTACCGATGTATTTGATCTCAAACTATATGATGGAGATATAAATGCATGGTGTAATGCTAAAATTTAGTTTAACTTAAACCTACGATCAACATGTCTAACAGTACCTCGCAATGCGTCGTGGTCATATATGTAAACATCTTTAATCGGTCCGTCGATATGTTTATCCCAATAATTTAAAAACCTTTGAATTCTGGGATAATCGGGTATCTCGTCTTCTGTTTGCCATGCAAATTCGTTAAGAATATGTATGTAATCAGGTATATGATAGATTACCCGTACAGTTGCTAAAGTCCATTTATTTAATAAAATTTCTGCCATAATATCCTAATTTTCTATATTTACCGGTTGACCTTTTTATAAGCAGATAGTATAATAGTTGTAAATTAAGTTAATAAGTTAACTTTTCAAGGAGACAAGATGGCGGATTTAACTTTTATACAATACGTAAAAGCACAAACAAGAAAAGCAGAAAAAGTTGAAGAAACTATGCTTCTGCAAGGGCTTGAAAAATCCCCAATAAGTGACAGAATGATGGATAAGAACATGGCATACATTATCCGAACTAATCGAGTTTTAGACAACAATCATAAGCATTGGGATCGTTGGGATAGAGAATTTAATGCAAAAAGAGGTTGACCTTTTGGAGTCAAGAGCGTATAATTATTATATTAAGTTAATTAAGTGGCATTAATTTTAACTAAGGAGACAAAATGGCAGTAGCAATAGACACAAGGACAGTAACACTGAAGCAAGCAGAGCAAATTGCTAAGAAGGCGTTTAGAATTAAACGTCCACTCATGCTTTGGGGTGCACCAGGAATTGGCAAATCCGATTTAGTTAGAATGCTAGGGGCACTTTTAAAACGAGATGTTGTAGACATTCGCTTACCACTTTGGGAACCTACCGATATTAAAGGTATGCCTTTTTACAATGCCAAAACTGGCAAAATGGAATGGGCACCACCAGCAGAACTTCCAACCGATCCTAAGTCCACCGCAATAGTATTTTTAGATGAAGTTAACGGAGCGGCTCCGAGTGTACAGGCGGCGGCTTACCAGTTGATTTTGGACAGAAAAATTGGATCCTACAAGTTACCAGACAATGTACTTTTAATTGCGGCAGGGAACCGCGAAACTGATAAAGGGGTTACTTACCGAATGCCAAAGCCGTTGGCAAACCGTTTCATCCACTTGGAAATTAAGGTTGACTTTACTTGCTGGTTTGACTGGGCAGTAGAAAACCAAATTCACCCAGACGTTATTGGGTATTTGCAGTTCCAAAAGAAGGACTTGTATGATTTTAATCCGGCGGCTGATACTAAAGCATTTCCAACTCCACGTAGTTGGTCTTTTGTAAGTGAACTCATGTATGACAGTGATACTGAAAACGCCGAAGAGAGCGACAGGTCACTCGAAATGGACATGGTATCCGGTTGTGTTGGAGAAGGGGTTGCAACTAAGTTTCAAACTCACAGAAATCAAAAAGCTCACTTGCCACTTCCACAAGACATTTTGGATGGCAAGGTTAAGTCAGGTGCTAACATTGAAACTTCCGGACAGTATGCATTGACAACCGGTATGTGTTACGAACTTAAAGAGTCCTGCGAAACTGCACAGAAGGAAAAGAAAATGGATGAGTGGCATGTAAAAGCAGGAAACTTTATCCAGTTTATGATGGACAACTTCAATACTGAGATGACTATATTTGGTGCAAGGATGGCACTTAAGAGTTACGGACTACCATTCGATCACAGGAAGTTGTCAAACTTTAAAGAATTTTTTGAACGGTTCGGTAAGTTAATTATCGAAGCGTAGCCGGGCGCCACTCCGGCTGTCTCCTGAGGAGGATGTACTTTGTGCATCCTCCTTTCACTGTTTATATAAATAAAAAGTATGAAAATTTTAATATTTGGAATAAACAATACAGGCAAAACTACATTAGCAAGAGAACTAGCATATCATTTTATGGTGCCACATTATAATGCCGACACAATAAGAGAATATAATAATGATTGGGATTTTTCCGAAGAGGGAAGATTACGACAAGTTAATCGATATAAAAAAATTGAATATGGTATTTTAGATTTTATCTGTCCATTAGACATAACTAGAGACCAATTAGGTGTCGATTTTAAGATTTGGATGGATACAGCCAAAAAAGGTATCTATGAGGATACCAACCAAATGTTTCAACCCCCCACACAATATAACATAAGGATAACAACATGGATTGGACAAGACCAACTACACAAATGCTTGGAAGATTTCAACCCTGGCATCAAGGGCATCAAGAGCTTTTTAAACGGGCCCTTTCAAAAACTGGTCAAGTAATAATTATGTTACGAGAGCAAGATGGCACAGATAGCAACCCTTTTACAGTAGCACAACGGATTGGTTATATTAAAGAGGCGTTAGCAGAATACGAAGGTAAATTTGAAGTAATGGCAGTACCTAATATTATGCATATTACATATGGTAGAGGTGTTGGGTATAAAATTGAAGAGGAATTTTTGGATAAAGAGACCGAAGCAATTTCAGCAACAAATATCCGAAAACAAATGAATGTGGAATAAAGAAGATAAAACATACAGAAAACAATGGATAAGTGCAACAAGAAAAGATAAATGGGGAAGATGTAGAAATACCATTTATCGCATTTATGGTAAGGAAAGATGCAAACACATATGGGGAGATAATTTACCAACTCCAAGCGAGATCCAAGAATATAAAAAAGATTGGGTCACTAAGGCCTGGAAAGCCAATCAATATGTTAAATGCACACCGGATGCAAATACAATAAAGGTTACAAAATGGCTTAAAAATTACGGGATAAATAAGTTAGATTACGATAATGTATTCAAAGATACAATAGTTGTAAGAGATCCCCAAGTATTTGTAATGCTTAAACTGTATTTTTCTGAACAAACAGGTTGACCTTTTCTACCATAGATAGTATAATAGTTGTATGATGAATAAGAAATTAGAACTAATTTCAGGAGACAAAATGGCAATATTGAATACAACATTAGCACCGAACAAAACAGTTCCAGGAAGTTACGAAGTAGACGGAACAGTACCAAGTCAAAAGTTTGGTTGGGAAGATAAGCCACTTAAAAATGGCGGGAAACCGGCTTTAGAAAGACTTACAATGGCTCGTGTTAGGTTGCTCCTTAACAAGCCATTTTTTGGTAATTTGGTTACTAGATTAAAATTGGAAGAAGCCAAATGGTGTCCAACCGCAGGAACTGATGGACGTAAATTTTATTACAATGCAGATTTTGTTGATCGCTTAGACGACAACGAAGTACTTTTCCTTTGTGGACACGAAGTATTACATTGTGTATATGACCACTTTGGAGCCAGAGCTGATTATGATTATGACCACCAACTTTACAATGCCGCAGGTGATTATGTAATAAACATACAACTCACCGAAGATGGATTTACTCCTATTACCACTGTTAAAATTTTACTTGATTGGAAATACCAAGGACTTACTTCACATGAAGTGTACGAGCAATTAAAAGAAAAATTTAAGTGTAGGGAACCACAAAACGGAGAGCTTGATACATTAGATGATCACATGGGACCAGGAAGCGGATTTGGTGAAGGTGAAGACGGTAAAGAAGAGGGAGGATTTGCAACAGGGGACAAGGAAGGTGAAGAAGGTGGAGGACAAGGACAAGGATCAGGTAAGCCGGGTCCACTTACAGACCAAGAGAAACAACAGATTAAGGACGAACTTAAAGAGGCAATTATAAGTGCCGCAGACAATGCCGGAGCAGGTAACTGCCCAGCAGGCATTGAACGAATGATTAAAGAATGGACAGAACCAAAAATGAATTGGAGAGATCTAATTCGTTGTCAAATTGAAAGTTCTATTAAAAGTGATTATACATTTATGAGACCTTCTAGAAAATCACAACAAACTAATGCAATTATACCAGGCATGAATAACGGTGAGTTGCTTGAAGTTGATTTAGCAATTGACTTGAGTGGGTCTATTTCACATGAACAACAACGAGACTTCTTTAGTGAAATAAAAGGAATTATGGAACAGTACTTGGATTTTAGAATTCGAGTATGGTGCTTCGATACAGAAGTTTATAACATGCAAGAATTTACTCAAGATAACTTGGATGATTTTATGAACTACGAAGCAATAGGCGGTGGCGGAACCGAGTTCATGTGTAATTGGGAATACATGAAAGAAAACGACATTTGCCCAGAACAATTTGTAATGTTTACAGATGGTTATCCATGTGGGGCCTGGGGAGATCCAGATTACTGCGATACGGTTTTTATTATTCATGATAATCAAAGAGCAGAAGCACCATTTGGAATCACTGCACATTACGAGGAATAAGTATAATAAAATAAAAGGAAATATGGCAGGACTACACGTAGATGATATTAACTTAATAAAACAAGTTATAGAAATTGCAAGCACCAGAGGTGCTTTTCAAGCAGGCGAATTAAAAGCAGTTGGTGAGGTGTATGATAAAGTAACTGCATTCTTGGCCGAGATAGAAGACAATCAAAAAAAGGCTGATGAAGCTCAACAAGGAGCACCAGACACACCTCCAGAAGAACAACCCCCAACCGAACCAGTTGAGGTTGTAGAAGACACTAACCCTAGTTAAAAAGAGGCTAACATGGCTAAATTTTTAAAACACGTCGGGCGTATTGCAAATACGGACCGTCGTTGTGTCGTTGCATTTAGGGAATTACCAGACAATCCAACAGAGTGTTTAGTTATAGACACCGATGCATTACCAGATCGTTTTCATGATGGTGTAATGCAGGCAGTTGAAAATTCCACGGCACAAGAAACAGTAGAATTTTATAAGTATCTTGAACGTAATTCATTTATTGATGGTTCAAATATGCTTACCGCATTACACAATAAAGGATGGTTAGTAAAACAACCAACCAACAATGTTATAATGCTACCGGCGCCAGAACAAACAATTAAACTAGCAGAGTTAAATGAACAACTCCGAAGTCTAGGTTTTGATGTTTATACTAGTGACGACAAGGCTCCTAAAAAGGAACCGGCAAAAGCAATAGTAGATAGTATTACTCCTAACATTCCTTTGCCAGGTCAAGAGAAAGTCGGTGAAGTATTACAAAACGAAGATCTTGCAAAAAACTTCCTACAACAAGCAGAAACAATGATGAAGGAAGTTGAAAATCTTAAGGAACAGGCATATGAGATGGATCCTTCTTTAAAGCCTAAGAAAGGCAGATCAAAGAAGGCTAATGCTTAGTGATTACTAAAAGACACCGCGATATTGATCGGATTATCATTAATAAAGCAAATCAAGTATTGCCCCCATTGCAGTATATTCGTGTGATTAAGATATCATTAAATGATGGTAGTAAGAGGGTTATATACCCAAAAGACTTTAATTGCAAGAGTACTGTTGAATTCTTCGAAAGAGAAGAAGTAAGACAATTCCAAAGTAATACTAAAGAAGTAGAAGTTATATTGGATATGAAAAAATTCAAGAATGACTTACAATCAACAAATACCACAATTTGGCAAGATGAAGAAAAAACAACAACAGATTAATGTTTTAGACCACGGCTTTGTACGCCTTATAGATGTTATGGGGACAGACGATTCTGTTGTTCAAGCCGCTCGTGTTAGTTATGGTGATGGTACTAAAACTGTAAATACAGATAGAAACCTAATACGTTATTTAATGCGTCATGAACACACTACTCCTTTTGAAATGTGCGAAGTTAAATTCCACATTAAATTGCCCATATTCGTTATGCGACAACTTATACGTCATCGTACTGCCAGTGTTAACGAGTATAGTGGTAGATACTCTATTATGAGTAATGAATTTTATATTCCAGAAACATTCGAATCACAAAGTAAAGTTAATAACCAAGGACGGGGCAAACCGTTAGACGATATCCAAGGCAAATTGCATTGGGATTTCAAAACAAGTTCAAAACTAGCATATGAAAAATATGAAGAACTCTTAGAACACGACTTAGCAAGAGAACTAGCAAGGGCGGTTCTTCCGGTTTCTAATTACACAGAAGCATATTGGAAATGCAATGTGAAAAACTTTTTACATATGATTCGTCTTCGAGCAGATAGTCATGCACAATGGGAGATACAAGAATATGCTAATGCAATGTATAAGTTAGTTAAACCCAAGTTTCCTGTTATTTGTGAAGCATATGAAGATTACCAGCAAGAGGCAGTTAAATTATCTAGAGGAGAGGCCGAACTTACTAAAGCAATTTTCGGCAACTATATGGATGAATGGGATGACTATATAACTGACTGGTATGAGCAACCAGATATATCAGAGGAAAGTGTTAAAGAAGCAGAAAAATTATTGTGTAAAGAATTTGGCCTCTCAAAACGAGAGCTTACGGAGTTTAAAAATAAGTGGGAATCAGTGACAACAATAAATTAAAAATATTCCATGTTATTAATCATATCGCAATAATACCCGCATTATTATACGGCCAGTTGTCTTACTGGCTAATTGCTTACCTAGTTTGGGGAGTTATAGCATCAATAGGTGTTAGCACAGGTCTCCATCGTTTATTATGCCATCAATCATTTAAATGTCCTTTGTGGTTTGAACAACTAGCAACCTATGTCAGTTGTTTATCTACTGCTGGCAGTCCTCTTGGATGGGTAGGTGTGCATAGACTTCATCATATATACGTAGATCGAACAGGCGACCCACATGGTCCTATGCAAATAGGTTTTTTAAATGCATATGTACATAACTGGGGCGATGTACAAATAGAACGTAAATACATTAAAGACTTATTAAAAAAGCCACATGTAATGTTTTGCCATAAAATGTGGTGGATAATTATATTATTATATGTCATACTATTGTTATTATTTTTTGGTTCACTAGGTGTTATATTTGGATATTGTGTACCGGGAGTAATGGCATTTCATGGAATGGGTTGGGTTAATGCAGTCGGGCATTCCTGGGGTTATCGTAATTATAAAACTAGAGATAAAAGTTATAATAATCCTATAACAAATATTTTAACATTCGGTGAAGGCTGGCATAACAATCATCATCACGATCCTAATAACTGGCGTTTAGGTAAAAAATGGTGGGAATGGGATCCTACATCATGGATAATAAGATTGGTTAAATTATGAGACAAAACGAAAAAGGAAATCCTATAAATGCAACTAAAAGAGCCCGTGTTAGAGGTAACAGAGGGCCGCGACGCCATCAAGTAAAGCGTTTGGTTGAAATATTTGATGTACCAAATAATGTTATTGAGGATATAAAAACAGTAAGTAGAGACCATGCAATAGATCATTTAGGTACTGAAGATTATCAAGTTAGTAAGTATTGCGATTTAACAGATACATTTCATAGACTAAAAAAAACAATAGGAAAACAATGGCCGTATAATGTTAATGATGACCTATTTGACAAATCAACTACTAATTATAAACAAGTTCTTTTACAGAAATGTAATATATACGATAATCCATTAGAAGAAGTAGAGGAAACAAATTATTTTAATTGGGATATTGAGAAGCCTATTAATAATATAAAAACATGGCTAGAAGATAATTTTGCAAATGTCTATAGATCTCGCATTGCAATTTGCCCTCCAGAACATTACTTGGAATGGCATATTGATACTGATACAAGTGCTATTGGCCGAATACAAATATGTGCTGAACATGGCGATGCTAAAATTGAATGGAAAACAAAACAAGGCGTTGAGCAATATAAAATGGAAAACAATAAATGTTACTTTTTTAATACAGGATGGCCACATAGAATTATAAATGGACCCGCTCAACGAACTGTTTTACTTGCTGGTGTATATATAGATGAAATGTCCGATGATTTAAAACAGAAGATTTTAATATGAAAGAATATACAACTTTAGATTGGAAAACAATAGGTAAAGAATTAGGTAACGAAATTGTTGGAATTTTAAAAAATCAACAATTAACTGAAAGAGAACTTATTGATGGTTGTAAAACAATTGGTAAGATATATGCTCCGGGCCTTGCTGACGTCTATTTTATGCATCCAGATTATCCTGAAATATTTAGAGTAACAAATAGAAAAGAAAATGGCAAAAAGATTGGTTTGTTTCCTGAGGCAGAATTACTATGGCATAATAATGGATACTTACGACATTGGCGTCATGTTAATGAAGCAATCGTTGCCTTGTATTGCATTGAGCCCGGCATTGATTCTGTTACAAGTTTTTTAGATAGTAAACAAGCATATAAAGATTTACCAGAAGAATTAAAAATAGAATCTAAAAAATATGAATATTGGGTAAAATTTGATCCTGATGATTCGATATACGAATTTACTGATGGCGACGAAGAATTAATAGAAGTGTTTAAAGGTAATGTTGGCGGTAACAAAAGAAATGTCAGTCCCATGAAACCTAGTTGGAAGCCTGTAATTGTTACTCATCCACATAGAACAGTTCCTAATTGGTGGAAGCAGGAAGAAGCAATTTATATTGGTAATCGGTTCATGCGAAAATTCCGCAATAAAGATACAAAAGAAGAATTTTCTATGGAAAGTATGAAGGCATTACTTAATAAGTTAGAAGAACATTTATACCAAGAAAAGTATATGTATCACCATCATTGGCAAAAAGGCGATTTAGTTTTTAGTGATCAATTCTATAGTTATCATATGCGAAATGAAGTTAAAGGTGATAGAATGTTATATAGGCTTGCATTTAATTATAAAAACTTATGATGAATAAATTTTTAACACACATAGAATTATCTTTTAATAAAGAACTGATTTTGAAAGAAATGGAGACAATAACTTTTGACACTAGGATGTTTGGAGATGACTTCCCGCGAGGACTTATTACTAACCCTCTCACACCTTCAGAGATGCGACTTCAAGAAATGGATAACACACCAGAGATCAAAAGATTATATATCCAATTAAAAACTTTAACAAAAAGTAATGATATTCGCCCTAGATTTTATAGGCAATTAGCAAATAAAGAATTACTATTCCATCAAGATAAAGGTACTTTGTGTGCTATTAACATAGTATTATCAGAAGAATATGGGCCAATTATTTTTGAAGGCGTTGATGAAATATATTATAAATGTGCTCTTATTAATACACAACCAAGACATGGAGTTAAAGCACATCCCGAGGAAAGAATTATTTTAAAGTATAGCATTTTTGATAAAAGTTACGAAGAAGTTTATGACACAGTAAGCATTTTGGAAACTCATGATAGATAAAGACCATTTAGAAGAAGTTAATTCAACATATATTGAGCATTTTATGTATGCCGGAAAGTTTACTTTGTTAACGTTGTTAGCATTTTTCCTAGCATTAATACATACATTTATTCCCTGGCTGTTTCCTTATTCAGCATTTAACATACAAAAAAAGATTGTAAAAGATGCAGAAGAAATCTTTGCTAGAACATGATAAATTTTTATTTATAGCATTTGAACAAGGTGCTAGAGGGCATTGGTGGGGTAGACACTTAGCATCTACAGATAGTAGTGTATATTGGTATTCTTGCAAAGAAAACGGATTAACGCCAATGGATACGGAAGTTAATGAATATTCAATATCACGTCGTCGAATTGCTCCAAATCATTTTGATAGAATAGTCAATGGCAAAATGCTACCGCCGTTGTTTAATGTTATTGAACCTTACTATAATGATATAGAAGAATATTATCCGCTATTTGAAAAACTGTTTATAGAACGTGGTGGGTTAGAAATAATGGAAAGTGGCAAGTATATAATGTATCCAGTACATGCAACAAAATCAAAAATACAAGCAAAATTTCCTAATGCTAGAATAGAAGAAATTATACCATATAATATAGAAAAGGTAGTAGAGCATTATTTAAATACAGTAGCAATGTTTCCAGCATACTTAAAACTAGCAGATTTTCGTCCTAATTATCTTACTCCGTATGCTAAAAAATTAGAAGATAACAAAGATGCAACTATACGAGATTTGTTTAATGGCACAGACGAACAATATAAAAAACATGTATATGACACTATAAAGCATCTAGTAGAGATAAGAGATAATGATTGAGTTTTTAGATTTACCGGATCCGCCGTGTTTTTTAGATACCGAATCAATAAAATTAAAAGAAAATACTTGGGTAGGAAATAAAGAAAACTACGGAATTTATTTTTGCGAAGATGAATTAACAGATTTTCTAAAACCATTATTTCCAGAATGTACTTGTTTTAGATATCAAGTGTTACAACCTAATATACCTAGACATATAGATTATAATAGATCATCGTGTTATAATTATTTACTACAATTAGGTGGAGATAATGTTGAAACTGTATGGTGGAAAAATGATAAAGAAATTTATAGAACATGCATACCAGAAAAAAAGTGGCACAAATTAGATATTAGTATAGAACATTCAATAGAAAATATAGAAACTGAACGAATAGCAATAACGGTGTTTAAAAGTGAGCGTTCTTCCATATAATTATGTCATGATATTGCTTTTCGCCTTCTGGTGTAGTTAGGCTGTGTACATGTTTTATACTGACTACTTCTAAATTCTTTTGAGAATTCCACCCACCATCAAAGAACCAATCACCAGTGTATCCTTTTTTTAGAATAGTTTCTAAATTATGTTTAGACATACTGCAAAATAATAATCCTTCATCTGTTAAACTATCTGCAAGATTCTTAGATGCACTTGCATCAACATGTCCTTGTGTAAGTACACCAATGGCTGTGATACAATCATACTGTTTTGGTAGAGGTGATTGAGTTATATCATGTAGTTGTTTTGATCTATAATTTTTTGCTATGAATCTATCAAGCATTTTCTGATTAACATCATATCCATCTATTAAATATAATCCTTGATTGATTCCAAATCCAACTTGTCCATTTCCACATCCTATGTCTGCTACTTCTGTACCATGTTTAAAATTATTAGTAATCCATTCAGATGCTAGTATATGACATTTCCAGCCTAGTTCTTCGATAACTTGTTCATTATAATTTACCCAGTTATCGTATAACTCGCTATTAGTTTTTCCATATACTTCATCTAACCATTTCTTAGTCATAATATTTTACTATGTTATTAATGTCTTGTCTTCCTGTTCTATACTTATTAATTACGTTGGCGTCATCTTCATATCCAATACTCATTCCACATAATACAATTTTGTCTTTATACTCTGGAAGTTCTTGTCTTACAATATCAGCATATTCACCTAATGATCCTTGAGGGCAAGATGCTAGTCCTTTTTCAACAGTAAGTAACATAATAGATTGTAAAAATATACCATAGTCTACATAGGAACCTTTTCCTAAATCTTTGTCAATAAAAAAGATGAGTATAACTGGGGCGTCAAACCCTCGATAATTTTTAGCATATAAATCATCTTTCTCTTTTTTCATTTCTCTAGTAATTCCTAACTGAGAATATAATGCTAAGCCACAAGCCTTTCTGTTTTCTTTATATGAACTAAACCATTTAGTTTCTTTTTCTGACTTTTTATTTTGAGGATAATATTCATAATCCATGGCTGGCTCTTTGCCTGATCTAAATGCTTCTTCTAACTTGCTACATAGGTTATCTTTTGCTTTACCTGTTAATACTGCTACTTGCCATGGTTGATGATTATCTCCACTAGGTGACAGTTTGGCTTGTTCAAGTATATTAGTTATAATTGACATATCAACGGGATCTTTTAGGAAAGCCCTAGTTGACTTTCTTATAAACAAAGCATCTTCAACTCTCATACTTTAGAATGATCCTTTATATTAACTTTAGATATAATATGTGGAGGATGACTATTTAAAATAATACCTGGCAATTTACTTTTTGATAACTTGTTATCTCCGGAGAAATACAAGTGTTCAGATACGTGATATATGTCATGTGGTCTTTTTGACTCTTGGGCGTTGTCCATATAATGTTTAGCAATATCACCAATAAATGCTTTTCCTGTATATATTAAGTAATGGATTTCATCTTTAGAACAACTAGCAACATTTTCAACATCAGGAACCTCAAGAGCTAATGCTTCTACTAAACCGGTATAAACTTTAACTCCGCCTTTCATAAAGATAACATCATCAAACACTCTTCCTTTGTAAAACCATACACCGTCTTTATCGTCAAATTTATCACCGTCAGTTTGCCAATCACGTGTTCCGTACTTGTACCAAAGTACTCCTTGTTCGTCTAATTTTAAATCACCGTTATAAATTCTATGCTTAAATCCGTAAAAGTTTTCTATTGGATCACCGGGTCTAAATTCTGCTCTCGAATGACAGTCTGCTTCAGTACTTGCCATCATGTTGTAGATACATTTAAATTTAAACTTCTTTTCAATACTTCTAATTATTACTTCTGAAGTATGGCCGCCCGAACATTCCCAATAATCAATTCCACTCCAATTAAAGTCATCTGGACATTCGTCAACAATTTTCTTAATAGCATTAGGATATGATATACAACAGTTTGGGTTTGCTTTTTGTATTTGCTCAGGTATGTTATCACCGTAATTTAAAAAATGTATACTTCCTCCTATTAAGTATATTCTTAATAAGTTATATGGATTGTACGTTGCTGTAAATCCTGCCGTACATAATATATTAGGTCTTTTATCTTCTTTAAATTCTGGTGCTATTGCAAACAAATGATTGGTTGATGCCTGTGCTGTACAACCTAATAATGTTTCTCCGTCTACAATGGCTTCCTCATGATCTTCGTAATCCCAAAAGAAAGGATACATTTCAAAAAACTCTTTAACCGTAGTACCACTTGTCATGCCTCTATAAACTTCTAAAGGATGTAGTATAGAAGGTGTCATATCGTCTGTTAGCATAGTGATCTTATTGCTTTGTATTTTACATACTGCTTTAGATCCTGCTATTAACCCATCTAATTCCATTTTAGATTGTCTAGCATCGGCCTGGGTTGCTGAGCCACCATTTTTAATACTAGCAAGTATCCACAAATAATCATCTATTGTAACTTGGTCTTCTGCTACTACAAAAACAACATGTGGGCCTATACCGTGTTCTTTTAGTCTTTCTATTTTAGCATTGAGGTTAGCGTGTAATTCGCCCCAAGTAATTTGCTCTGTTGATGAACTCAAAAATATTTGATCGTCGCTGAGTGGTTTTTGAGTTTGCTTTAGCATTATTTGATTACTTTTAGGTTTTCTATGTTAGGATCATAAAATTTATTAGGGCCGAGTATATTAGTATAGTCAAAAGCTGTCCTCCAAAGTATTCTATCATCACTTTTAACCCAACTGCGTCTATGTAATGTAATTAATTGGTCACATATTAAAAAGTCGCCGTCTCTAAGAACAACGTCAGTTATGTTTTTACCTTTGTATAAGTCTTTCCAAAACTTATCTTTTAATTCTTCTATGTCAATTGGTTCACCTTTGTACCAGGCTTTGTCAAGAAATGCAGGCTGCCATAACATAGTTTCTTTATCAGTATATGGATGAATATTAATTACTTTTTGTCTTTCTTCATTATGTTTAAAAATTTTATAACCGTCAAACAACTTACGAGTTCGATTATGTTCTTCAGGTGTTCCATATATTCCTTGTGGATTCATATTCCATCGGGTTTCAACACCACGCCACCATTCTTTTTCTTCTTCAGACAAATAATTAAATGCAATTTGTGTGTTCATTAGACTGAATATTGTGTCTGGACATGAGCCTACACAATACAGTCCTGTTAGTAGTTCTTTGAATTCACCAAAATGACATATTCCTTGATCATGATGGTATAATAAATCTGATGGGCCAAACATTCCATGTGGATTATTGCCTGTAGGTTGGTTTGTAATTATAGCAATGTCTGGCGCATCTTTTGGATTAAATTCCATGTGTCCCATACTCGGATTAGAATCATTTGTATCACCTATTCGTCTACAAACATTAACTAGCTCTTGTCTGGTAAATTCTTGATCATGTAGTAATATGTAACCGTCTGTTGCTACTTGCCACATCGCTTCTTTTAATTCTGTATCTGTGTAGTCTTGTAATTTTTTAATACTCATGTAAATACCTTTCTACTTGTCAATAGTATTTTTGTAGTCTATTGCTACTCTCCATAGTTCTCTATTTTTATCTAATATTGGAGAACGTCTATGTAGTGTGTAAAATTGATCCATAATTAATATGTCTCCGGGTCTAAACACAATGTCTTTAATATATTTTGTTCTGTTAATAACAGCATCGAACTTTTCTTGTAATGGCGCAATTTCTATTTCTTTTCCATCGTGCCATGCTTTGCTGATTAAAGGTGGCTGCCAATATAAAAACTCTTGCCCGCCAATTGGATGAACATTAACCACAGGCATACGTTCATCTCCTTCGTGCCTTGGTGCTTGGATATATTTTTCCATTCTTGCTACCTTACCTGCATCAGCCTTATCTGATGGGTTCCAGTATTGTCCCATTATACTTCCACCGTTATTGTTTAACTGTACTTCAACTTTACGCCACCATGCTTTTTCATCTGCTGGCAAATCTAAAAAAGCATCTCTGTTGTTGCTTAATGATAAAACTGTGTCTAGACAAGTACCTACACAATACAAACAAATTAACCATTCTTTATGTTCCCATACGCCATCAACCACGTGATGTACTGTTCCGTTTGAGTGCCATTCTAAATCACAATGTCCTAATAACATCTCTGGTTTTGGAGATACGATAGAAATATCAGGATATTCTTTTGGATTAAATTGCATATAACCCAACATATCATCGTCTGTGCTACCTATTCTACCACAATATTCAACTAACTCACCCATAGTAAATTGTTGATCGTAATGCAACGTAAATCCCTCTGTTAATATACGTGTTGCTTCGTCAAGCATTTCTTCATCTGTAAAATCTTTTATCTGTTTTTCCATGCTCAATTCTCCTTTATATAGTTATTTTTTTTATTGTGTGATTGTATAACTCTATCTATAATAATTGCTAATGCAACAATGCTTAATCCACTTATAACTCCTAGACCTAGATATCCGTTACCTATTGAGTTCATTACCTGTGAACCTAGTCCACGTACTCCAATCATACTAGCAATAACAACCATTGCTAATGCCATCATTACTGTTTGGTTTACACCTCCTAGTATAACATTTCGTGCTAATGGTAATTCTATAACTGCTAAAATATGTCTTTGTTTTAATCCCATTGCTTGTCCTGTTTCAACTAAATTAAGATCTACATCACGTAAGCCAAGGTTTGTAAATCTAATCACAGGTGGAATAGCAAATACAACTATTGCTATCAAGCCTGGAACTTTTCCTAGTCCAAATAACATTACTACCGGAATTAGATATACAAAACTTGGAATGGTTTGCATCAGATCTAACACAGGTATTATAATTCGTTGTGCTGTATTATTCTTTGCCATTAATATTCCTGTAGGAATACCAATTACTATACAAACAAATGTTGAAACAAATACAATAGATAATGTTTGCATTGTATCGTTCCACATGCCTACTAGTCCTATTGCTATAAAACTAGCCAAGAAACCTATTACAATTTTCCAATTGGTAGTTGCTTTCCAAATTATAAAACCAAATACAATTAGGAAAACATACCAAGGAGTGGCTAGTAATAACTTTTCAAAGTTTATTAGTAACCATTGCAATGGAGAAAGTAAGTCTGTAAACCACTCTCCCCAATTTGCCGCAAATTCTCTAAACGTTGCATCGATTGATTTTTTGAAACTAGTTATAGTTCCTTTATCTAACGATGGAAAGTTCATATCATTGTAACGATTCAGTAATGTTGCTAGCCGCGTCTGGTGTTACCCATGCCGTCCAAAGTTCTGGATGACGCTTTAGAAACTCAACTGCCATATCTTCTGCGGTTGCTTGATTATCATCTGCCCAAACTAACATAGAAGTAATTACACTGCCGTCAAAACTACGAGCAGTTAAATAGTCCACTACTGCACTATCTAAACCTGGTGTTACAATAGTTCCTGTTGCCGCACTTGACCAGTTCATTGGTTTTGGATTAGCACATTCTAACTTAGCAATACAATCACTCCAATGTGCATTATCAAATTCAATATCAGAAGTAAGTTTTACCATTCCTAAACGACCTACTAATACTGTAGGTGCCCAATAATAACCAACAACTCCTTTTTCTTTTAAAACTTGTCCTTCCCAATATGCATTCAAGCCTGTACCTGAACCTGGGTCAATAATTTTCCAACCTTTTGCTTCCATATCAAATGCACGGAATAAGTTTTCATTGTGTTTCTTACAACTCCAACCTTCTGGGCAAATCACAATTCCACCTTTGCTTGGATCTTCTGGGTGTGGGAACAAGTCTGGTCTTGCAAGTACTTGATCAATTGTAGTTAATCCATATTGTTCTACAATATAGTCTGGTACATACCAACCCTCTCCTGCACCTACTACAACCGCATCTCTTAGTTGAACAAGAGAGCCTTGATCATCTGATTGGATATTAAGTGTAGCATCTTCTCCTAGTAATGATGTCCAGGCTTCTCCAAATACATTGGGAGAGCCAGTTGCCATCATAGATGCAATAGTGGCATCGATACCACCTGGTACTAATTTTGTGTTATGTCCATATCCATGTTTGAGAATATAGGCATCAATGTTGGCTATCATTGATCCAGATTGCCAATTTAACTCGGCTATTTTTATGTCATCAGCTTTTGCTATCATTGACATAGTCATAAGCATAATACCCATGACTATCGATGTCATGTACATATTTTTCATTTTCATTTTCTTATTTTGTCTATATTATGATGTTGTTGAAGATTTAGACCAGCCATTTCCTATTGTTGGCGTAGTAATTGTTGCTGAGTCTGCCCACTTTGCATCTGTCCATGTTCTAGTAAGAACATATCCTGTAGAATCTGCTTTTAATGCTACAGACTGTACCATATCGCCATCTGCGGTTGCTTGGCTATTGTATGCGGCGGCCGCCGTTAGCTCGGAACTTGTATTTGCTGATTCAAGTGCATTAATTGCCTCAGCGGCACTTGCATATGTTGTGCCATCATCTTTTGTTAATGTAACGGTTTCTGTGACTGCCATTGTAATACTCCAATAGTAATTTCGTTAAATGTATTTATTAAATCGTTTAGACAAATATTCATTATAATTTAATTCCCAAACATGTTCTTTAGTGTATCCTATTTTTAGAATAGTTTCTAATTTTAATATTCCTTGTTTTTCAAGTAAATGCATAACTTTATCCATCCTAAACATTTTACCTGATACATCACTGCCTTCGTCTGTTTGTGTAGTTATAAAGAAACGTTCTCCACCTTGTTTTTTAATCCATTCTACTTGTGGTCTTACATGCCAATAAAATGGTAAACTATTAAAATGATATCTACTTAATCCAGTACGTGTTTCTAAACCTACTGCTCTAAATAATATTCTGTAAGAAGTATCATCTATTTCAGGAAACTCATGACAACCACTTAAACAAATAATTTTATTATCTCTTTTAACAACCCAATATTGTCCATAAGGAGGCACCATTTTTTTAAGTTTTAATCTTCCAAAATCAGTATTATTTCTATATCCTTTTGTAGCACAAACTTTACAAAATTCTTTTAATTGAGGATACTCTTTTCTATTCAGAATGTCTACCGTTATACCATAATCCATCATTATCCATGTATGCCATGTCGCCTGTTTTAAACCACCCGGGTGTATAAACTATATCGCCTTTAACATGTAACTCATCAGTATATGTAATTGTCCAATCACAATAATATCTATTACCTAAGTACGGTTCGTTTCGTAGTTCAATATTTTCATATGGTTGAAATACTCTATTAATAGCACACGGGCCTACTTCCGTCATGCCCCAATTACACATAAATGTAGCACCTTTATTGACAAAGGCTTGCATAACTTTTGGGTATACAGGATCAGATCCGCATGTAATCCACACACCTGTTAAATCTAACTTATCCCAGGTTTTGTTTCGCATTAATAGTTTACAAAACCCTGGAGTTAAATGTGTATGAGTAAATCCATTTATATCTTTATAAAATGTAAAGGCATTAAATTTTTTAACTACAACTTCTGCACCAATACTTAGGGCTGGTAAGGATTGAGCAGTCGTACCACCGGCATGTTTTAAGGAACATACGGTTAAAATTTTAGACTTGTTTGTTAATTTTTGAGAGTCTACACCTGCTTCGTTATTAGCCTTCAACCGACTAGGCGTGTGGAATACAGTTTTGGGTTTACCAGTAGTACCAGAAGTTTCTAAATAAAAACCTTTAGCAATATCAAATTCATTAAACATATTTGTACATATACCAATTGGTGTCATTACCTTGGCCTGTTTTTTCAAAGCCACAACTTTCATAAAAAGGAATGCTGGATGTTTTTGAGAATGTCCACATCATTTCTGCATGTTGTTTTTTAGCATCTTCTTCTAGTACTTCTATTATCTCGTGGCTGTATCCTTTACGTCTGCAATCCATATCACACCATGCTCCTCTAGTACGGTAATGTAATACAGACGTTTTATGACCCGAATTAACCGCCTTTATACCGTCATTATAGTACCCTAAAAACAAAGGAGTATATAATTTAAATATATTTTCATCAAGACGTTGTAAATTATTAAACACCATACAACTCATTGGTTTAATTTCTTGGGATTGAAATTGTCCATCTTTGAACACTTCTATTTTGTGCTTTTCGTTCCAAAGATCCTTTGCCCAAATTTCTTTTATTTCGACAAACGATAATTCTCTAACCATACAGAATGATTCTCTCGTTGTTTTACATCATAGTTACTATAAAGTAGAGCATCCCTGCTTGCACTTCGTTGATCGCAGTTTTTGCAAACATCAATCTTATGTGCTTTACCTTCCTTGTGCTTTTTTCTAAACTTATTATATGCGTTGCCGTTCCATATCTTAGATATTGTATTTACATCTAAATGTCCTAGCACGGCTTTACTATCTTGTCCTAATACATTACAACATGGTACAACGGCACCTTTATGTCCATCTAATCCACCTGCTCTTACATTTAAAACAGGCCACGATACTTTAGGACAAGGTTCTTTTGATTCTTCTTTACTTAGTTGTCCTGACCAGTTATGCTTATCCCATACAACAAATTTAACTTTATTATCAAACAGTGATTTATATTCATCTAACCAGTATTTTTCGATTGCAATACAGTTGACAGATATGTTATAATTGTACATGGCACAAACTTTATCGTACACGTCATGGAATTTATCTTGGCCCATCCATTTGTTATATGTCTTAGCATCATATCCAATAAAACTAACACGAATACTTGTTAGTCCTGCGTCAAATAATTCTTCAAGTTCTTGAACGTTTTTTGTGCTTAAATTGGTTGTTATATAAGATTTTAGACCTAGTTCTTTACAAAAACTTATGATTTCTTTTAACTTTTTGTAAAGAATTGGTTCGCCAGAGCCCTGTAAGCTCACAGATTTGGCGCCATGTATTTTGGCATGCTCTATTATATCTTTCGCTAACTTAAACGGTAAATGTGTAAGGAATGGTTTCTCTCTCTGATAAATACCTTGAGGACATATTTTACAAGTGTAATTACATCCTCCAAACAATTCCAAATTTAGGTGATTAATCATGTCGTATACTTCATACGTGTTTATTTATGGGAAGAATTTTTTCGAGAATACTGACAAGGTATACACGGATATAGACGAATTTGATTCTGTAAATGATTTAACTGAGGCAAAAACTTGGATCGAAACTAATGTTGTTCCAGAATATGCATCAACGCCATCGTATACTTTATCAGCAAACCAGAAGTTAGTATTAATGCAAGTTGATTGGAAAAGTGAATTAGATCATGTAAATGCAAAGACCACTCTTGACGGGTGGAGTATTGGTAGTGATCATAATTTTATTCGAGTAACAGAAGAATTATTTAATGAATACCGTTAAAAGAGATAAATAAAATTTGTATGCATCACATGTATACGCTCTTACAGAGCACCAATCAAACTCTCACAGAGTTGCAAAATCAAAAAATTTAATAAATGGATTACAGTATAATTTTATGGGCCTTTATAGGTACCCTGTACGGGTTGTTTATTGGCATCATACCAGCATCAGGCTCTAATAAAGCCTTGATTTTATTATTCAGTATTGCAACATATTTCTGGGGAATGCCTTACGAGTTTGTTGCGTTCAGCATGGCGGCGGCTATTTCATGTACAATAGGTGATAGTTTTGCTGGTGTGTATATAGGCGTCCCAGGTGCTAACTCTGCGGCCGCGACTATGGTAGAAGGCTTTCCTATGACTAAGAAAGGTAGGAGTTCTTATGCTATCGCTTTGGCAGTTACTACAAGTGGAATACAAGGATTAATATGGGTTATTCCTGTTATGATAATACTTCCTATATATTTAAATTTTGTCGATCTACTAATGATACCGGAAATATGGTGTGTTATTATTTTTAGTTTTTTTACAGTAAGTCTATTGACCAGTAGTAATATTCTTAAAGGACTTTTCGCAGTAGCATTTGGTGTAGGATTGGGATCAATAGGACACGACGTATATAGTAACCCAAGATTTACATTTGGGCATCCTGATTATTTTTATGATGGTATTAGTGTGGTACTTATAGCCACTGGATTCTTTTGTATTCCTGAGTTATGGGGGCTATGGAAGGCAAATATCAAATATGAAAAACAGACGAGCAACTATCAACAGATTAGAGAGGGCATAGTAGATTCTTTCCGTTTATGGAGACAAAGTTTCCTAGGCGGTGCTATAGGTTTCTTTTATGGATGCTTACCAGGATACGGAGGTATGGGTTCTGAATGGCTTTCATATGGTATAGGTACAAAATTAAAAAGAAAGTTTGACATTCCGTTTGGTAAAGGAGCACCAGAAGGATTAGTAGCACCAGAGGGTGTTAATAATGCAGGTAAAGCAGGTGCGTTATTGCCTACTTTACTGTTAGGTATACCGGGGTCTACATGGACAATGATTATCATGGGACTTTGGCAATTTGTTGGGTTTCCAATAGGTGAATCTTACTTATTGGAAGATCAGAAGTTTATTAATACAGTCTTTGGTTCTTATATGTTTGCTTTAATATTCACAGTGATGTTATCACTATGTTTAGCAGGACCATTATCGCATATTTTGCGTATTAATAAACATGTTTTTATTGTTACAATTATTTGTGTAACATGGTGGGCTTGTATATCAACAAATTTTTACAGTTCAATTTTGGAGGATACATTATTATTTTTGTTATTCTCGGCGGTTGGCTTTGCGTGTAAACATTATCGCATCAGCAGGCCAGCAATACTATTAGGCTTTATTCTCAGTAGTAAAGTTGAAGAATATTCGTACACATTATATGATATGTATGATTTCGAACAAGTTATAACAAGACCATTTGTTATTGTAGTAATAGGACTAGCAATATTGATGGTACTTTTTTCAAGAAAAATAAAGGTAGATTATGTTTAAGAAATATTTTTTATTGGCTATTATGCTTTTTATATCGACTGCGGTAGTTGCTGAAACTATGTGGTCAGTAATTCCTGGTAGGCCTAAACCAGGTGGAACAACAAGATGGGCATGGCTATGGGCCAAACACATGAATCAGAACATCCATCCAGGAAGTTCAGTGTCTAAAATTGATTTCAAATATGTCATTGGAAATCGCGGAAAGAAAGCATTAAGAGCATTCCATAAACAATTACGACACGACCCTACACACATGATGGTAAGTCATGGCGGTAATGCCGTAGCAACATTACTCGAAGATGTAGGCGGATATGACTTTAGAGAATATACTCCTGTTATGATTCATCCAGGAAATATGCTTGTTCCTGTAAGCACAAATTATGATCCGGATACAGATATACAAAAATCAGCACTTAATGCTGGTGGTGGATCAGAACCAGATCACTGGGCGGCCGCATTAATGGTATGTCCATATACTAATGATATGGACAAGTTTATGGCATGCTTTGATGAAAAAGTTATCATTGTACGTGGTATGAAGTCTGGACGACAACAAGCTCTTGTTAATGGTGAATTATCTGTTGGACGAGAAACATGGCAACATTGGAGTGGTAATGCAGTTTATCAGGATAATTTAGACAAAGTTAAACTTTGGTTTCATCATTGTCAAATGAATTACAATACTGCAACATGGGTTGATGATCCTAATCAGCAACTTAAAGGAATGTGCTTTGACGATGTCTTTGAAGAAAGATGGGGCCGAAAGCCTGCAGGTATTGTTTATGATGGTTATGTACTAACTCGTCTATGGAGAGATGGTGTACAAAAAAGTCTATTCATAAACAAAGGTAGCGAGTACCTTGACGACATGGTTAAAATTACCAATGCTACATGGAATGATCCAGCCTTCCAAGAAGAGCGAATTGCAAAATTAGGCAATTATGATGCTTTTGTTGGACGTGATGCAGAACTTGTTATGTCACGAGTTTTAGGGTTAATTAATCGAGGCGCTCTCGAAGTTGCAGTTCGTTTTGTTAACGAAGGTTTAGGTTACAAAGCAACCGTTAAAGAGGAGCTCTTGAAATAACATGGAGTATCATAATATAGTAGTAGAACATTTTAACGAAAAACCTTATCGGCATCAGGAATGGGAGACACACGAATTAACCAGTAACAATTTAATTGCTGAATTAAATGCGTTAGATCCTAATTTAATTATTGATGGAGGGTGTGGTACTAATCCGTTTAAAGGAAAAGTACGTAATATAGTAGGGTTTGATCCTGCTACTGTTTATGGAACTCCTGATTTGAATCTATCTTTTGAAGAAGTAGTAGAACAAAATATCTTTGGCGAGGGGTGTGCTGATGCAGTCCTCGCTTTAGGTAGCATTAACTTTGGAGATTATGATAGAATATACAAGCAATTAGAAGCATGTATTAATTGGACTAAACCAGGTGGTTATATAATTTGCAGAGCTAGACTTGGAAATGCTATACCACCCGATAAAGAACAAGAAAATAAAGGATTTGTAAGTTTCGATTGGAAACCAGATGATGTATTAACTATGACTGAACAGTTCGGTAATGTTAGTATGCATAAGGAACCGAAAACTGAAATGGCACATGCTCCACATTACTTATATGACGACCGGGAGAAAGCATTAGAGGAAAAATTTCCTTTGTGTATGGTCTGGTGGTGGAAAAAATGGCGACACTATGGCGATTAAATATGTCTTTGTAACCGGCCCACCGGGTTCTAAATGGGCCGGTATGTCTAAGTGGTTAAGCCAATCAACATCTATTGTTGACAGTTCAGATACTTCACCGTGGCGTATAGATAATCCAGGAAATCATAGTAATCATGCTCATGCTTTTTTTGGACCATATCACGAATGTGGAGAACGTTTTGATAACTTACATTTGTTGACAAAAGAAGAAATATTTGCAGAAATTGATAGAGCTCACTTAAATGCTGATGCTGATAACTGCATACGTTTTTGTAGGAGCCATTGGTTTGCATACCAGTTAGATTGGATTAAAGAAAATTTACCAGAAATTGATATTTTGCTTGTTACAAGATCTCCACAAATATGTTTTGATTGGTGGTTTGAAGCCGGCGGATGGCATATTCAATATCCTACATATAAATGGTATGGCACAGAAGAAAACATGTGGCGTCAAATTAATGTAGAATTAAGATGCATTGCTGAGTTTTCAAAGAAAAATAACATAACATGGCAAAAAGGAATTAATACTGAAAACTGGCTTACACGGAACTGGCCAGAAATGATAAATTATATTAAAGACCCACCTTATGAAATAGACGAACTTACGGTAAGTGCCGCATTATATAAAGGAAAAGAGAGTGTACCACTTCAACAAATATCAAGTAGATAGTCCAAATGGAGACTTTAAACGAGTAGGCCGATTTCATTTTGACTTTAGTAAAGAATGGCCCGAAGCAAACAAGTATGTAAAAGATGCTCTATATAATGAACAAAATTATGGGCACGCCTCAAATAAACCTTCTAAGGGAAATGTAATTGAAGATAAAGAACTTAGAGACTTAGGTGGAAATCCAGATCAACCTATGTTTAGATCAGTTGTTTGGCCTAAACGTGAAAAAGATATTTCATTAGATAATTTTCCTAACATGCGAAAAGCATTTGAATACTTTGAGCTAGAAAACTATACATGGAAATATAATGTACAATATCCAACAGATAATCTATTATGGCATGTAGATAATTTGCCAGGAAAACCTTCTAAAGAAAAAGTTTTAGCAAGTGATAGAACTAGTACCACAGTACGATTTCTTGTGTTTCTTAGAGATTGGGAACCAGGACAAGGAGTAATACTTGGAAATGATTTCTTTTATAGATGGCGTTCTGGAGATGCTTGGTGGTTTGACTGGTTAACAGTTCCTCACGCAACGTTTAATCTGAGCTGGGAGGACAGACCACTATTACAAATAACAGGTGAACCCACAGAAAAAACAAATAAAATAATTAGAGATTTTGTTCCATTTTCTATAGAATAGTTTTAGCACCTTCGCCTTCGGCATAATCAAATATTATACGTTCCATTGCTTTTTCAATTCCTAATCCTCTATATCTTTTTACAACATTACAATGATGAATATATAATAGATCATTCTTTATATAACCGGCACAATACCCTATACGTTTTTTTGCAGAAATAGCTCTCATTGTTTCTGCTCTACAAGCAATCATTGGATACTTTTCATTGTAACTAGATAATACTCGTCTATTGCTACAAACTGGTTCAAATGTATAACTTACATCTTGCAATTTAGAATCAAATAATACTCTTGCTTTATAACTTATTTCATTAAAATACGGATCATCGGTTTCGTTAAGAAATGTCATGGCATTATCTGCTTCAAAACTTTTATATCGTAGTGTTTTAAATTTGTCATAATTAAACCACCAGGCACATAATGTTGAAAACTTAGGAATGTCAATATCTAATTTTGCAAATTGTTGTTCGTGTGCTATTCTATCTGGCTTAACTAAATCATTAAACAGTAACCAATCAAAACTAATTTTTCTTTTTGCTAGCAAACCAAGATCGGGTAACCCAACTAATATCATATTAACATCTTCTTTTATATTTAGAAATGTCCACATATGTTCACGTAATTTGTCATCGAGCGGTCGTTTTAAATCTAAACTAAATGCATGAAAATCACAATAATGCTCTTGCATCTGTGGAACTATTTCATCGTATAGTTTAGCATTTCTAAAAATTATAAAATTTTTAAGTCTTAGTTCGTACATATTTTTCTTTTGTTGGAATACTCATTCCTACTTTAGGTACTGTCCATGGTTGCATTGGAAACTTTTTTCGTGTAGCAACAATATAAAATAAATGCTTTTTTGGATTAGCAACAATCTCATTTTGAAAATAGCATGATGCCCATAATGCGGTTGAAAACGGATGATACCAATTCCATTTTAAATTTTGACTATAAGGATATAATCTATAATTAGTATGTTCTTCTCCATAGATAGTAACTAAGTTTCGTAACATATCGTAACGTGTATCTCTTAACTTGTTTATAAAATGATCGCTAATTTCTTTGTAACCATCACGATAATCATTTTCTAAATTATCATCCGGTTCTCCAACACCCCACGAATGTGTATCGTGCCGTAATAAACGTATTATACTATCAGCATATCGTTGTAAACTTATACTAGGATCATTAACATATGCATGAACTAAATGGGTAGCCATTAGTGGAGCATTACCTGTTTCACCTGTTATTACATGTTGCCCAACATAATTTTCTCCGAGTTCGTTTAATGCTTGAATTTTGTAATTCATAGTTGGTTCAGTAAACAATCCATCACTCCAACTAGATTCCATAGTTACTTCTATTTCTTTTGTTACAATTCCCGGTTTAGAAATTTGAAAGTTATATTTTATATCTGGACTTGTTATTGTGGCATAACGATGTTTATCCTGTCCTTGACATGCTAACATATAACTATCAGTACCACCACTATATAAAACGAGTCCGTTTACATGATTAGTGAGATTGTCAAAACTCTTAACAACCTGTAACGAATTAGGAAATTCTAGTTCTCTAAAATTAGCATATTCGTGTATCTCGCCATTTATTGCATAGCATCCAGGAGGTATTTTTTTAACATTTTTAACAGTTGTGCGAGATCCAACAAGCATTCTGCGTAATATAAATTGTTGTTCTATTCCAATGGAGTCGTTGGGTTTTTGTTTAATAATTTCCCAATTATGTGTTATGATTTTTTTGTTAAAAAACAAATTTATGCTGGCATAATGGTCAACCGCGGCTAACCAATAATCTTTACAAATATAGACATATGCCCAATTACCTTGAAATCGTAGAGGCTTCTTTTCTCTACATGCGGTTAATAGGTCTAGTATAATTTTATTATCTGGAGTCCATGTTTCATTGTTAAACGAATCCGTATTATACCAAAATAATACATCATGTTTGGTTTTAGTAACTTTAAAAATACGTGCTTTAGTATCTATAAATTCCATTAAAGTGTTATGGGCCAGTATGGTTTTTCTTTAAATGTTTTATCTACAATATTAATTATGAGAGCGTATCTATAATTATCAACTGCCCGAGCTGGTGGATAACCATGTGATGTATTTTTTGCAGGGAAAAATATCATACCCTGATTATATCCACTTGGTACATTTTTAATTTTCCCTTTGCCATCATATAATGATGTTCCTTGATTTTCATTTCGTCCTAAATATACCATCATTGTCATTTTTTTCTCAGGTATATCATTATGTGGGTCTAAATGAAAACCGGGCGGATCTGAGATCCATTCTGCCCGCCAATTATCTGTTTCTTCTAATGTAATATAATCCTTACATTCAGTCTTTAAGAATGGCGTTAAAACAGGATTAAGATATTCCTTATTGAGTCGTTTTTGCCATACTGCACTTCCAATCCATTTTCGTTTTTCGTATAAAAAATTTGCCCTTTTTCCATACGAATACGGAGTTGCTCTGTTTGATGTACATGCGTTAAATGAACATCTGGCAATGTCCTCGGGTAGTGTCTCCGTTGTTGTCCAATGATCCCAAGGAAATGTATGTTTTGTATATTTCACCACTTTTTCCTTTAAAAATATTTTATTGTTACTTCTTTTTCTTTTAATGAATGCTGAGTATATTCATCACCCTCGTTTGATATATACCACTTATCCTCAGACAACTTAGGAAATCCTATTCCTAAACTAAATCTCGGAAATGGCATTCCTGTAATTTCCGAAATTTCATCCATATTTAAATTTTTATTAATACCAGTTACATAACCCATTTCGGCGGCTGTCCATGCAGTTGCGGTTATACTGCAACCCATAGCACAATATGCATTTTCTACAACTCTACTAAATGAATTATTTGGTTTTGTTTGCCCTAATCGTTCTGCTTCATATTCGTCCCGTATTAGCCCTGTTGTTTTGTTCCAAAAATTTCTATTGCTCTTTGCGTTAGGTTCTTTAGGATGCCAAATAAACAATACATTGGCATTTGCTTGTGCATTAAGAAGTGTTATGTCCCATTTTCCTGTTTCAGGATTGTGAACAGTAAATCCATCTGTGTGTGGATAAATTTGTTCAATTATTTCTCTTGATTGTATAATTGCAATATCGTAATAACCTTCGTCTTGTTTGCTAGGTGCATGTTTTGCTACCTCTGCTAAAATTTTTACATCTTTGTCCGGTACTGTTTTTGAATGATCCCAGTTACGTTGGCATCGTCTAATTCTTTTAGATACTGCTTCACATGTTGCAATACGTATTGCTTTTACCGCTGGTTCAAATTCTGGTGGCATATTTAACGTATCTTTTTCATTTGTTTGTTGTAAGATAAATTGCCCAGCAGTACAAAGTACGCCAGGTTCGGCTGGTTGTTTCATGTTGGTATTCCTAATAAATGTATTCTTTCTTTGTTAGAGAAATTTGCAAAGGTATGATTAATCGGTGTATTAACTTTGTATGCTTTGCCCACTTCTAAATGCTTCAGCTCAACGTTATCGCCAAACCAAATAAAGTAATTATCTTTATTTGTTAGCACAGGAATTTGTATTCTCCACGTAGGGTCGGTATGAATACTATATGTTGATTTTGGTTGTAATAAACATAATCTAGTTCTTACTAATTTAAATTCCTGTATTAGTTCTTCAAAATATGTGTCTTTATAACAATCTAATATGTCCTTGAAGTCTACGTCTCTAATTGCTAGGCGACAAGGATCTATGTATTTGTTTTCCGAATATTGACTATATTGTAATGCAGTTTGCAAAGTTGGAGCAGTATCCGTCCATTGGATTATGCCTTCTGTACTATTATTTAACCCTCTTCGTGTTTTTTCTAGAGCTGATTTTAACCGTACTGCATCCCATGCTTCTTGTATTTTATCTACATCTATTTTATATGGTAATTCTTCCCAATACATTAATACATAACCTTTGAACTTAATATATAATCTACTACTTCTTTTTCTAATACTACATTTAAAACAACCATTGTCATATTTTTAAATCCAGCATTAAATAAAGTATGTTGCTTGCAAGTATTTAAAAAATATACGTCTCCGTGTTCCCATCGTACAATTTTATCTTCAAGCATAAACCAACTATGATCCGGATTCATATTTTCTAAAGGTATAATCAATCTAAATGAATCAATGTTAGTACCACAATTATCAACATGTGCTGGAAAGTATCCGCCCGGTCTTAATTGTAATACATGACATCTTATAAGCCATTGCTTAATTGGATCACATACATCTTTAAAAATCTCATACACTGGTGTAGGTACAGTAAAACTAAATTCGGTTATATTTGTATTATTTTCTTTATTATATTCTCGTATACTATCTAAATCAGGACCTGCACCAAGTTTTCCATCTAAATTTGTTATACTTAAACCCCACCTATTATTTTTCTTTCGTGGATTATATGGTGTCCAACTATTATCAAAATTACCTAGTTCCGATAATACTTTATCTAATTCTACACGTAACCGTAAGGCGTATTGATCTCCGTATGCCGTTAAAGTATTAAACAGATTGAAGCTCATATGTTTTATCTCCTGGCCACAAAGGTAATTGAGTTCCTGGTTTACGTTTAGGTATTTTACTATCTGCTGAACTTACACATGTTTTACTGATACAAACTTTTGGTCCATCAAATAACTTAAAATCGTCATATATGTATCCTAGTGCTTCGTCGTCACAACTATACGAACGTTTTATGCTACCATCGGGTTCACGTATTATAATACCTCTATATCCACTACTACATTCCCACCCTTTAAACTTATTAAATTCAAAGGCATTAAATCGTTCGGCTTGATCCATAAACCAATATTTTTTATCTTTATCTCTAAATTCTACTTGAAAATGTTGCGGTACATTATTATTTTCTTCCCAGTAAATTGGGTCGGGACGTTTGACAAATGTTGGTTCGGGTCGCTTGACATGCTTGTTTTTTGCTTCAGTAAACCCTCGTTGAGGCATACCATTATGCAACATTTCAAGCATTTCATCATCGTATCCTGATACGATAAAATTAGCATTAGGATCACTTTGTGGTTTTAATGTTACATTAATGCCACGTTCATGAAACAGGTTTACTTCGTCCATTATTAACCAAAACCACTCAGGAACCATAACACAATTAATTGTAACTTGTACATCATGTTCTTGACAAAGCACTAACTTATCTGCTAACTGTTGTTGCTTTTTAGGATTTTTAATGTACTCTCGATGATAACTGCATGTAATACTTGCTCTGTGAAAATCTTTTACTGCTTTAACATATTCTCCAAACCACTTCATACCCGGTGAACAATTTGAAGTCATATGTACACTGGTATAGTTTGTGTTACTTACATCATCATTAAGGTGCTGTAATATATCGAGGTAACCAGGATGCAATGTAGGCTCACCCCCAGAGAGGCTAAAATGAAAACTATTAAAGTCACGCTCTCGTGCTTGTTCTTTGATCCGGTCAATGGCTCGTAGACACATATCGGTTGGTCTATGATCATGTTTGTTACTCCTTCCATGGGTCCAACAATATGAACATTGATAGTTACAAAATCTGCCGAGCAACCAAGAGACTGTAAATAGGTCTCTATATAACATATTACGTTGGCCGACTCTAACTAAATCATCAAAAGGGATTTTAGTGAAATCGTAACTACTTTTATTTAAACTCATATTATACTTAGCTCTGGTAAAATATCTACTGCATATTCGCTAGAAAGCCACTCTCTTTCCATAGTTGCCTTCCAATTATCCATGCGATCTAAATTATTATTATATCGTTTTTCTTTGTAAGAATCTATTACATAATCAGAATATTCTTTATCAATTATGCCAAAAATGTCTTCCATTTGGTTGACAAAGTTGTCTTTATTGTTTATAATACCATTCATATGATCAACAAATATAATATCTTTTCTATGCTTTATATCTTGTAGCCATGAAGCAAATTCTTCTAATAAAGATTCAGTATTACTTCTAGCAGTTTCTTTTGACTTCTCAGTATTTTGATGTATAGACTTTCCTAATACTCTATAACTACACATGAAATAAAAACTTTCAAATGTTGATGGCATTAACGCAACTGATGTCAAATTATTTCCTAATTCTTGCTTTAATCTTAGTACATTTGTTTTGTAACCAGTACATTTATGTGGATGCGTTGTAAAAAATACTTTCTTTATTTGCAAGTATTCCTCTAAATATTCTCTTGTCCACCTACCTGCACATTCTCTTGATAGTTGATATATTAACAATCCTTCTAATACATTTTTTAAACTTGCTACTTGATCAAATAAACATCCTTCAATAACATTTTTTGAACTAAAATTAACACCTCTAACAGTTGTAAGTGATCCGCTATTTACATTAAACAAAGCATGTTCAGCAGGTAATTCTTTTTGTAAAATTTTATTAAATGCTATTATACTTGGACTACTTCCAGCAGTAAATTGACTAAAGAAATCGCCAGCAGTTCCGGAAAGATATTCACTATAAATAAACTTTGTTTGATCTATTAATCTAGCACGCCGAGGAGGAAGACGGCGAGACGATATACTTTGTCTTGTTATAATGTTTTCTGGTTCTAACATGTTACATTGGATGCTCTAGATCTTCTTCGTCCTTAAACCGTAATGTAATATCCAATACTAATGAATAGCGAGACTTTGCTAGATAATCTCCGTTGTAGAATAATCTGTGATCGCACCCACGCCCATTTTTAAGATCAGCGGCATGTTCTCCTACTAATAAAAGTACTTTATTTCCTGTTAAATCTGGCTTAGCATATTCATCTGCTCCATCTGGTTTTGCCTGTACTTCAGGATGCGATTCTCCTAAGTGCAATCCAAATAATGTGCCATCAATATGATCTATGCCAAATCTATCACTGCTTTCACGTCTGTGTATTTTAAGTTCTTCATTGTTACTTGCTTCTTTACATTCATATTTTATAAGGTTTAATTGACGTTGTGTATATGAATTTTCCGGTAAATCAAATGCCGGCAATAATTTTTCTATTACACATTCTAAATCATTAACTAAATCGTACCAGTATTTTGCCCAAGGTAAATGTTTTCCAAAGCGTCTATGTGTCCATTCATAAAAGTATATTTTTTCTCTAGTAACTTTCTTTCCACTCGGATCACCATCATCTGTTTCGGGTTCATAATAATCTATATCATAACCTACAACATCATTTGAATGCTGTACGCCTGTAAACAAATGATTTTCCGGAAATACCCATTCGTGTATATGTGGAGTATCTTCACCAACTGATACTATTTTATCCCAAGAGAACTTATTATACGTGTCTGCTACACGTTTGAGTCTATCAGGGTATAAATGTAATCTAGGAACATCTATAACCTGTACCATGTCGGTATTTTCAAAGATACCGGTTGTTAAATTATCAAAATGTGAGTATTCTATCATTAGTAGAGTTGCTTATTAATACCTGTATAGGTACCTGGCCAAAAACAATGTAAATAGACTGTCCAACTGCTAGTGGAAGGATCAGTAATTTTTCTATTAACCATTCGGCCTAGATAATACATTATATCATTAAATTCAATTTCAGGTCTAAACCTTGCAGATAACAGTTCTTCTGTACTGTCTAATCGACGAGTCGATAATGGTTCGTCACCGACAGCAAACGTTGTTTGTTTTTTGTTACATGATAACATATAATAAGGGTTTATAAATGTATCATCAAAGTCTACAAACACGTTTTCCAATCCTTCGACGGGTTGTTTTTTAAACGCTAATTTTAACAACGGAGCAAGATTCATTGGTGAATATGTAAAACTAATAAATTTATGTGATACACTAGCATCGCCTATTACAGCAAGGTTCGATTCATTAACATATGATTCGGTCATATTAAGTGAATTATCTAATGTGTCTTGTATATATGCATAATCTCCAATCCAACTAGCATTATTTGCTAACCATGTATCATAAAAAGTGCCATAATCAAACGAATCGTGTGTATTTGCTTTTACTCTATCCTGTATTTCTTTTACTAATTGTCGTTGAAAATCCATTGCGTTATTAGATCCGCTTATCCAAAATATTTCTTTAACATTAGTGAAATCTAACTTGTCCATAAAACGACAAACATTTAATCCATTTGCTATAGATACTATTCTATGAAAATTTGGTAACTCAGCTAGTTCTTGCAAATTAGAAACAGCCGTAAATTCATCTGTGCCTAATATTGCAGTATCTGTGCTACCAGTCCATTGAGATTTTAAACTAGCCATTCCCCAATTTTCTTTCATGTTTGCATAGTCATGAAGACGGCCTAAATATTCTTGCTGATCCTGAGAACACGCACCAATAGTATCTTCGGAACATGCCATATTTTTAGTCTGTGCTAACCATCCCCTTATTCTTTCAGGTGTAAATACACTTATCATTTCGCCAAGTAATCCACCTATTCCTTCTCTAAGCATTTCCACGTCTGATTTTTGAAGTAGTCCCCAATAATCTTCATTTGGCCAATACGAACTGTTATATGTGCTTTTTACATTCCAAGGCAATACTGTTGCTAATTGGTTTGTCTGTATACAATTATCTATTAACGCCCAGCCGTGTGTATCAACAGGTAGATTATATGTATCGGCCCAAAACTGATATTCCTCTATTGCAGGATCTGGCTCTTTTTCTACTCTTGTAGGATGTCCACTTCCACCCTCTGGCCTAGTTATTTTTTGCTTTATAAGAGACGTCATTAAACTTGAACGTTCTCCAAACTCGTATGTTCCATGTACTTTGTATTTTCCTATATTAATAATAAATGGATTTTCATACAAATATGCAAAGTGTTCGTTGACTTCAATTGCAGGCCAATCTTCTAAACCATTAACATCTTCAATTGAATTTCTCCAATATGTTTTTTGATTAAGTATGTACGCTTCATTACCTTGCGTACCTAAGTGTCCGGCAACCATCCAATCTGAGTCTGCATCAATAAAAGCATCAATGGCTTCTTGGAATTTTTTAGCATTAAAGAGAGTAACCGTTGTTGGCAGTATTACAAGATATTCTTTATTACTTTGGGTTGCTTCTATGAATATCTTTGCTATTTCACTAGCAATTATTTTTTTACCTGTTAATTTTGCAAATTCTGAATATGCTAATTTAGCAAATGTGGCACTCATACTTGTGGTGTCGGGCCCGTCTATATAGTCGCTTGTTGTATTTCGCTTATCCCATAAAGCAAACATATATTTTTTGCTAGTAGCATGTCTGTCTGGAAAAAGACGTATTAAGTCTTTATTGTTATTTTCTGCCATTTTAATCTCTCGTTATACTATATTTATAGGCGTAAATCAAACCTTGTACCGTACAGATACAACATGGTATCTGCTGGTATTTTAAATTCTAAATATTCATGCCACGGATGCTCTTTAAGTTCAGCATCAACATATGCATTGTTAGGTTTTTCAAAATATATAATTGTCTTTCCTATATTTATTTTCCCAAATTTTAAAAAATCAAGATAGTATTTTTTAAGTTTATCGTATCCGTATTCTAATAGTAACTCTGGATAATCGAATATATCAGATACACTAAAAAATGTTTTACCTTTTGTATATGAAAAAATAATGTTATCATACAACAAATTGGTTTGTAAAATTTGTATATCTAGTTTTAGATATTCCTGCCAGTGTGTTTCGTTAAACACTTTATTATCAGTATTTGGAGGAGCATATATTTCTCTATTTTGATCCATGTATTCATTAACAAATGCATTATATTCGTGACCATTAAAGTGATCATGTAATGCATTTTGAAAATTAATTGCATGTGGATTATAATCATAAATTATAATTTTAGCATCAGGTCTTCCTAATTTACACCATGTCTCGTAAGCATAAAAGCCACTTCCGGGTGTAACTATTGTGTTATAATTTGCATCTAAGTATAACTCCGGTATGCTTAATTCATCTGAATGCCATAGCCAAACAGTATCGCCCAAGTTAGCCCAATCCTTATACCATGTTTTAAACACATATGAATCTTGATCACGTAAATCATATATTTTATGGTTATCAACAAACTGCCCGGGCTCTAATATTATATCTGCTTTGCTATCAAACTTTATATCTTGATACAATCTTTTTGCAAATATTGCCCAAGTTTTGTGTTTAGCATTAGTAAAATCAATATCATTTATTGTATAACTTATTGGCATTGTTTAAACCTTCTACAATTTTTTTCTCCCACCAATTCCAGTTCCGACCGCCATAAATTATCATATGTATACGAGGCACAGTTGAGTTATTAAATAACCAATGTTTATTTGTATTATTAAGCAAAAATATATCACCTTCATTTAAAGGTAAGCATCCATATTTGTCTACTATAAAGCAACATTTTTCTGGCATGTTTAATGCAATATTAATGGCAATTAGTTCGTGATGATCGGTATCACTATGTGGTTTAATGTATCCACCTGGATTAAGTACCATGAAACGTACTCTAGTAAAACTATTAAATCCAAAATCATTTTCTAACCAATTTTTAGTAGTAGGACAAAATTTAGACATATCTGTCCAATCCATATACTGTTCTTCTAGTTCGTCGGTTTCTTCCATGCCATAATCTTCAGGAACGCCTGTATGTGCATGACTTAATCCCCACAAGCATAAACTTTTCCAGTTGTATGCATCTCCTCTATGATTAACAAAAAATGGTAGTAATCGTTTTGCTTCATCAAGCATTTCTTTATGCGGTACAGAAGTTTGTATTTTTAAAAAAGGCAACAAACTCATTGTAATAGCCTCAATATCTTTAGTTTTCTCATATTCTGTTAATACATTATATAATGTATCACGATACATTTCGTTATTAAATATTTCATGTTTAAGCTCTACTGTTTCTTTATCTTGAACTGTATCGGGTGTAAAATAAGGATGTTTCATTATGACTCCCATGTATGTAATTTATTTGGTCTGATTGAACCTATATTTTTAGCAAAATCAAATATTGTATTACGTTGTGGATCTGCTCCAATTATTAATATATCGTTTTCATATGTTTGCAAATGTCTTATAAATTTAATCCAAATTTCAGTTAATGTTAATGTTCCTAAAATCCAATTTTGAACAAAATCAAATATATTACTTACAAACACAACCGTTCCTGCTTCGTCTGGTATTATATCTAGAAAACTATCTAAGTCATGTAAAATATCAAGGCAATGATATTCGTTGTCCCATTTTCTAGATTTTAAAAATAACGACTGTAACTTAGGAAGATCACGTTGATCTCTAAACCATGCGTGATCATTCCAGTATTCCTTAACTAACTTTGGATATTCCTTTGTTAAAAATTCTTTTAAATCGCTCTTACCATTCCACTTGTCCATGATATGTTTTTTAAGGCCTAGTGTTTGTTTATTATAATCATAAAATATAATTTTACAATCTTCGGTGTGTTCTAATACATCTATTAAATTTATAAATTTAAATCCTGCCGCAATAGTTATTACATTTGTTAATTTATAATCATCTGCTAATCTTTTTTCTTCAATATAATCTTCTGTGTTTAAAATAAACGGAACAGCCTTGCCTCCATATTCCGGAGGAATAATTTTATTAAGTTCGTGCTTGCTACGAACTTCTTCGTACTGGGGATCCATTTCGTAATCATAGCATAACTGTTTTAACTTATGTGGATTATCACAATACACATCTTGCCAGTAATCTCTATCTTCGTCCCACGGAACTGTATGGAGTTCTTTTGTTATTGTTTCTGGTAGTTGTAGTACTGGCGTTCCCCATGATAAAATTGTTGATATTGCCGGAGCACTCCATCCTAAACTCGGCGGAGGTATTTGTTTTCCCATTTTTTCAGTATCGGGCCATAACCCGTGTGCAGTACCTCGTTCAAACTCATCATAATGTGTGCAACAATATGTATAATGTAATTCAGGTTCTATAATAAATCGAGGACAACCGTGTAAAATATAATTATCAATATTAACTAATATGTAACTTCGTTTAAATTCTGGATATATGTTATTCTGTTCTATTTCTCCGGCTAATACAAATTTATCATTAGTTTTATGTAATTCTTCTTTTACGTTTATATGATACTCTATAATCTTGTTTATAAAATCTACTTCACTATCAGTAATTGATGTACCTATATAAAAAATATTAACTATTTCCATGCCCAATCTATTTGCTTGTATTATGGCTTGTGGTATCCACATTTCAGGTACATATGCATAATTCATAGCATAAAATATATCAGAAGAACCCCAGTGTGTTAATTCTTGTAATTTTTCAAATAAAGGTAAATGCTTACGATTGTGTCTTCTTGAATTCCAATCAGGATAAACCAAAAAGTTTATAAACTTATGGTTCATATTTTTAATACCAATTTCTATTGGATTATATTGTGATTCCATGTTCTTTAAGTAAGTTACTAAATGTTATACTATCTGGATGTCGACGTTCCATGTCTTCTGTGTATGGCATAGTTTTTTTCCAAAATAATTTTTCGTTATCATTTTTTTGCATATACTCTATAATAGTATCAAAATTATCGTGTCTATGTATGTTAACTTTTCCATTATACTTGCTAAGTTTATCGCAAATTTGATCTTTTAAATGTTGTGGTAATACTGATATATTAAGGTACTTTGGAGTTTGTAATAAAAAGGAACCAACGAAACTAAAGTTGATTCCAATTTTATTTATAAAATCAAAAAATTCGGGTAATGCAAATACGTTGTAAACTTGTATAGTTAAACCTACTGCTATATCTACATTATCAACATTCTTTAACTCGTTCATGTTGTTTGCGACAGTACTAAAACTACCGCCAACACGTATATAATCATAAACAGCGCCAGCGCCATCCATACTGACTTTAACATTGACATGTTTAAATTGCCTCCATATATCTATTAAGTCGTGTTGTCTATACTTTAAATGTGTTAAATTCGTTGCATAACGCAAACGAATTAAATGCCTATACTCTCTAGGTATACTATACAATAAATCGTAATGCATTTCATTTATTATAGGTTCGCCACCTGTAAACTGTAATCGTTCTACTTGTGTCCAATCTACATCACTTTGCAGTATTGCAAACAAATCATCAGGTGTTACAAGTTTTGTTTCTTGATTGTCAAACCCACTATACTTACCTATAATATCAATATCTTGGGCTCGTTTATAACTGCTATGAGTACTGCACATTCTGCAAGCAAGGTTACAAAAGTTTCCTATCTTTAACTCAAACCACAATGGCTGATTGCTTACTGTATAGTCATCATTTAATTGTATAAGCGGTGCAAACTCATTCCAATGTTGTTCGGTGTGTAACTGCCTATTACTTTCTATACCGTTCTTTTCGTTGTGCCAACATACATGACATGCCTTATGCTTAGTACCTCCTACTAGTGCTTTACGTACTTCTTTATACTCTTTGCTATTCCACCTGCTGTCGAGCGTTTTACCGCCCTTTCCGCACTCATATTCCTGTGCTTCACAGCATAATACAAGGTTACCATCAGCACTTCCGTATGTATGCATAAACGGTAATAAACAAAATGTATCTGAATCTTTTAAATGCAAAATAGATTTCATAATGCAATTAATTCAAAATGCTTATTAAAGGCATTAAAGTCTTGCTGTCTATGTGCCATTAATGTTTGTAATTTTTCAACACCAAGTTCGTAATCATCCACATTGCCTAGTGAATCTAGTTTTGCTTTTAATTGATTGTAAATGTTATCGTACTTTTGTCGTTTATGATAGAACTCATCAAACTGTAAATCAAGAGCATAACGTATTTTTTTCTTGTAATTTGATGGTAAACAAGTTATACTAAGCCATGAAGGCCCATCAATGAATTGTAAAATCATTGGAGTGTCGTGGTGTATTCTAGCCCAATGTAATAGTTCTTTAACATATAAAAGATTTAACCATCCAACAGTACAAGCAACATTAATGTTAAAATTTTTATTTGCTTCTGCTAATGTTTTCCACTTAATAAATATTTCTTCTGTTGCTTGCCAGTTGCTAGGATATCGTAGGAATTCATTTACTTCACCTATGCCATCAATACTACAACTTAAAGTAATAGATTTAAAACATAGTAAATTATCAACATCCAACTTAGTAGGATAAAAAGTCGTATTAGTAAAAATTTCCAGTTCAATGTTTTTTGCCAGATTGCTATCTACTAAAAACTTAAGAAACTTTAAAAACTTAATGTGCAAAAAAGGCTCCCCGCCTGTAATTTTTAAAATCTTTAAATCTTTATATATATCTTTATTTAAAGGAATGTGTACTTCTGTTTCTTTTGGCGTAGGTGAATCATTCCATACATAAGAATCTTCCTCCCATGTTGTACTAGAATCAACACCACACGAAACACATGCTAAATTACATAACCGCCCAACTGATATTTCAATACATTCTAGTGCTACATCATTATTATCAAATAGCCTATAACTTTCTGCTCGCATACTATCAATGCCACGTTCGTCTTGTTCGTAACATTTTTCACATCCTTGTATTGCTGTTGTTGACATGTTTTGTCTTATAGATGTAAACATGTTGTCATAATTTTGTATAGTGTTTACATCGTCATCTTTAAGATGCATTTGATGAAAGCGACAACACGGAGTATCTTTTGTATTAGGAAATATATGTACAGCCTTTAATGGATAACGGCAAGCAAATTTCATTTAATTTTCTGCTTTCTATAAAGTTTTAATGGTTTTCTAATATTAATTCTAAAATACTTGCTAAAGTCTCTATGATATTCTTTCCATTCTTGATCATACGATAAGCAAATATGTACAGTATCGGTTGGTATTAGTTTATAGTCTCTACAAATTTTTTGTTGATACATACCAAATGTATTTTGTAATGTATCTGGACTAAAGTTTTGTATTAAATTATAACATATCCACGTATTCAAATGTACTTGGTGAGCCCACTCTGTGCATAGCACCATACTACATCTTTCGTCATTTGTTAAAAACATACCTGAACGCCAATTACCACAACTTAACGATTTACTTAAACTAAATGCAACACCGTATATGCAATCGTAATTCAAATCAATATTCATATTTTTTGCACTACCTAGCCAAGCACAATCTATTAATACAGGAATACCTAGTTTACTACAATGAGCCATTGTTTCATTATACTGTTCGTGCTTTGAACCGTATCCGCTAAACGGATAACTTAATATAAGTGCATCGCCTTCTTGTAATTCTGTATACTCATTAATCATTTGTTTCTGATAATTGAATAGGCCAATATCTCTATTGTATGGATACTCTCCTCTAAATAATTTTAATATAAGTCCGTGCTGGGATGAGTATAAATGAAACCAATCTAGTGCTTGTGTACAACCAACACTAATTGCTTTATACTTAAAATTATCCATTCCTTCAACTGAATTATGTTTACTTGTATTAATCCAGTTAGGATACAAATCTAAAAATTCATCTTGTGCTTGCGGATATCCATCTAAATATTTTGTTAAAATTTCTTCTTTTTCTATAAATTCCATAAGCGGATTATGCCATACACTATTTCCGCCTTTTTCGAATTTAAATTGTGGATCGCCTGTTTTAACTTTCATATAAACTCCGGGAATGTTTGTTTCCAGTTTGTATTACGTAGTTTGTCTAAATTGGTTAGGTATTGTTTTAATTGTTTAATTAATTGGGGATTTTCGGTATCTTTCTTTAAAATATTTATTACATCTGAAAGCCCTGTATCATATTTTGCACCTGCTCCAATGTCAAAACTATTAACAGGCCATATTAATTCAATAGGTATATCTTGTTTTGACAATCGTTGTAATGTTTTGCTTTTTAATGAATTAGGTAATATATCAGGTTTTAAGTAATCGGGCCGTACAACTACATTCGAAAAACTTAATTGTATATTTGATAAATCTTGGGCCACAAGCCAATTACATATTTCAGGAATAGTTGTAATATTTAAATTCATTATTGTAAAGGCATAACATATTTCAACATTATTAAGTTGTTTAATTATTTTTATATTGTTTTCTAAATTAGCAAACGTAAAATTTTTACCACCACGTATATATTCATAACGATCATGTACACCTTCTAGACTAATATATAATAAAACACGTCTAAACTTGCTAAACAAATTAAGTATATTGTCATTTAATATAGTTAAATTAGTTGATATATCTAAAACTACATTGTTTATAATACCTAATTTTTCTAATTTGTTTATAATATAAAGGTTAAGTGGTTCGTCTAATGGTTCGCCACCTCTAAGTGCAATAGTATCAATTTCTTTAATTGCATCACAATCAAATAATCTATCGATATCTTCTTCTGTTAATCTTTGATAATATACTTCTTTTTGATGTACATGATCTCTATTTAACTTTTTTTCATCAGGAATCCAACTTGTGCTAACTTCGCCGTTGCAATGGATACACTTTAAATTACATTTGTTGCTCGTGTTAATATCTAAATATGATAACTTGTTTGAGAACGAAATATTCGTCCTCAAATCTAACGGCAATGTATCCCAAAAATATGTGCGCCTACTTCTGCCGCCAACATTTTCTTTATCTTTGCATCTCTGGCAGCCTTTGGGCCACTCGCGGTTCTTCATACTTTTAGTTAACCGCTGAAAGTTATCTGAATTATATATATCATCTAATGAATCTTCTTTAATATTGCCTAACACCATTTTAGCATGTACGTCAGGTTTTATATTGCCATTCCAGTTAACAGTTAATGCATGCCACGGAGCAAGACATAAAGGTATTGATTCGTTGTGATAAAAAGGTTTATTCTCCATAATTTTTAAACATCTTGTGATACTTAAAATATATTTCCGGGCGTTCTTTTAAGTTTAAAAATTTAGTTATTGCCCTATATTCATAAAAATGTCGCCCCATAAAAATATCTTCAAACATTACAATGCAAGTATCATAACAATGTAAAAACGGCAAAGCATCTCCGTAAAATTTTTTAATTCCATTCATAAATGGATTGACTCCTCCCCTACCTATCTCTCTTTCACCTCTTAGTCCTTTCTTGTCCGTCTTGTCTTGCTCTGTTTCGTAATTTTTTGCCATGTAATTTGCTAGTAAATGTTTTTTGTTTGATGATGAATACCTAGGCATTATAACAATAATTTTTAAGTCTGTAAAAATATCTGCGGTATAAGGCCAAAACTGATGACTGCTTATAATTAATGGTGGATCCGAAGTTCTATGTACAATTTGTTGGCTTGCTACGGCTACTTCATGTTGCACTTGTCTTGTATTTTCATTGCTATTAGGTTTCGGAGGTTGCCATCGTAATTTAACTCCACCTAGTTCATTTATGTAATGGAACTGGAACTTGCCTGTTTCGGATTGCCCTTTTGCTCTACCCGGAACATGTAACTCAGGATGTGCATCAAGCATGTTAGCCATACATTCATTGCCAACTCCTTGTGGTCCTAAAATTAATATAGTTTCTTTAGCAATATGTTTCCTGCTCTCCATCTCTTACCATATCAGCAGTAACACAATGTATGCCACCGTCCCAAAAATATTGATGCCTAAATTTCCAATATACAGGTGTAAGTCCGTAACTTTCTAGTTGTCTTAATATTTTAGGATCATTGCCTGTAACAATCACACGTTGCTCGTCTACACTTAAAACATTTACATCAAACACAGACTCGTCTGCATATCCTATCCAATTGGTAAGATACTTTTTAACGTAGTCTCCATAATAACGTTTCTTTTTTGTTTTAACAAAATCGTCTGGAAACTTTGCGTTGTCTTCTATTTCAATTATTTCCCACGATTGTAACTTTTCAGGTACCCAACCTTTATTCCATGTCATTAATAAGCCAGGACGTAACAAAGCAATTTTTCCATCAGCGTGTCCGCCAACATTTATTGCATGAAAGTCGAATTCAGGTAAATGTCTTTTAAACCAACTCAAACCTGCCGTTGTACCTTTGCCTCTATCAAAATCAATATCACCCGGTAAACTGTAAAATATATCGTTACCACACTTAATAAAATTAGCAGTATGCTGAAATGCTTGAGGAGAAACAAGTTCTTCTTTATATTGTACGCCCGGAATTATGTTTGGTGCAGGTAAACTAATCCATTTGCTACCTTCATTAAAATACCTTATACAATCATTGTACCAACAATTATTTTCAAAATATCTACTATCTGTATTTGTATATGTTTGCACTATTGTATCGCCAAATGCACCAATAGTATCTCTAGGCATTAATGGATGATTAGGATAAGAAAAATTAAAATGTCCATTAGTATATTCTTGCCCTACTTTAAAAAGAGTATTGTCGGGCCTACGTACTGTAACATCGAATTCAGTTGATAGCACCGTTGCTAATATATCTAAGTCTTCTTGTGTTTCAGTTAATATACGTTTCATGTTTTCACGAAACTCTTTGTCTTTATGATAATCAAACGCATTTGCAGGATATGTAGATCCTACAAGAACTTCACGTAATTTACCCCATTCTGTATAACAATTTATTTTCATTTAAACCTCATTATTAGACCTGTCCTATCTTCTCCTAAATTATAAAATCCATGCCATGAATTTTCTGCTGGTTCAAATAAATGACCAGTATTTAGAATTGCAGGTATTGTTTTAAAAAGTGAAAAAAGACTCCATTTTGCAATTTCATTATCTTTCCAATCGCTATGTTGTCTTACATAATAGTCTGTTCCAGATGCCATTGGATCATCGACTTCTGATAAAAAAATAACTAGTGTGTGTAAAGCATCAACATGAGGACCTAGTTGTTCCCCTTTGTAATCATAATGTATACTTAAATTTGCTTCTTTAAGTTTAAAATTTAAATCAAGTTTATTTTCGACGAATTCTAAGACATTCGTACTATTAAAAAATCTATGCACACCTGACCAAAATTTATTACTAACACAATCATCTACTCCCATAGCATATACTTTGCCGTATGGGTAATAATCTGCTACTGGTGTTTTACTATCGTTCGGCAAATTTTTTGTGATTTCTTGTAAAATATTACTAGGAAAAATGTTGTTAATAGTAACATGTTTAAATGGTTCTGTGTATGTGTTACTTTCTTGCCATAATTCTGTCAAAGTCATTGTAAATCTGCGTTGCTATGTAGTCCATGCCGGCTTCGTTTAGATGCTGTGTATCTGCCCAAAAATCCGGTCGTGTTTTTCGTAACTGATTCTTCATGTTACCTGTATATGATCTGTTTAACCAATATTCTTTATTTAATAATTCTACGAATGGAGATTTAAACATGTTCCAATTCCATTGAAACATCATAAATGGTTTATCAAAAGATTCCATTATGCATTGTATACAGAATACTTCTTGTGTATATCTTATGTGATGCATATTCCTATCTACTTGCCATGCAAATACTTTTGCCCAGCCCATTAAATCTTCTTGTGTTATTGTTTTCCATTTACTTGTAATTAAATTAAACTTTTCTTCTTGGAGATATTGTATATCTTCGCGGCTTTCTAATTCGCCTCGCCCAAAATTAATTCTGCAATCTTTACTATTAGATCCTAATTCCCAATCAGGACCTTGTACTCGTGTATGTGTGAATAACTGACTATCTTTCTCTATTTCATCAGGTTCTTCGTATCCTATTGTTATTTTTTCACCCATGGGTACTTCTAGTATCCATGCATCCGGTTTATACATATCTTGAATTCTTAGTATACGTTCACCAAACGGAGTAATACTTGAACCAGTAACACCAAAGTTTAAAACATTATGTCCTGTTTTTTCTGCTAACTGCCCGGGCCATGTTTTTTCATAAGGATACTCACCGTCTGGATAACTCATACCATATGTATGCTGAGTACCGACACAGGCGACAGTAAGTTTGTCGTCTTTAAAATATTTGTCCATGTGTAATTTTATTAGTTGTTTGATTAATAAATAGAGTTGTAACCTACAAATATTTATCATCATGAAAAATACATTATTAGCACTTGCCCCCGAGTATCGTGGGTACAATATAGTAGTTAAAAATAAAATCGAAGATTTAACTGAGCCATTTGAACGTAATGATCTTATCGTTTTAGATGGCGTTACTATTCCTGGGTTTCCATATGAATATTGGATGGATACAATTCCAACATATTTTACTAAAAATAACAGATGGGAACCACCAATGTTTGCACACGAAGTACTAAAAGAAGAATGGTCCGAGCGTCATAGATTATTTCGCGATTTAGATTTAGACGAAGAACATACAACTACTTTTCGCAAAATGCATAGGCGTACCCATCAAGCATGGTTAAGTTTTCAAAAACAATTATTTCCTAATTACGAAGGTAACAATGAAGTTTTAAGTCATAGATACAATACACTTGTATATAATAGACAGCATTTAGATTTACTTGACGGTGATCATACCGGAACCGAGCATCAATTAAGGATGTCAATGAATCTTAGTCATAAACCTAGGACACTCACAGTCGGAGAGCATATTAATCATTTATTCAATCGTGTTGAAGATAAAGTAAGATATAAAGACATGAACATACACGACTTTATTTTTGAATTAAGGAACGAAGTAATATGGAACGGGGAGAATGACTATGCTGGGTTGCCAGTAACATTTGCAACATTTCCACCTAAATCAATTTGGATATTTAATTCTAACGTAATGAATCATTCTGTCGTATGGGGAGAAAAATGTCAAATGTGGGAAATGGATATCTATTTAAAAACAATGACATCTACTAGCAATACAATTCCTACACTTGTTAGGGAATTACAAGCCAATATATGATTTAATATAATCATATCCAGGAAATACTGTACGTACATTTACTTTACGAAACGTATCATAATCTTCTGTAACATGGATATGTTTTGATAATATTTCTTTATCTTCAATGTGATTCTCTGGCTCCATCCATTTAATTATATCTTCAACTGGTTCTTTAAATGTTTCTTCGTACCAATATGATCCTTTAATATTATTTAAAAATCCACGTAATGTACCACGAGCATGTTCTTTCATAAATTCGGGTGCGTATCTAACATTATAATAAGCCGGATCAACTAATTGATTTGAACTTAATCCAATTCTTACAGGCGTACTTTCTTGGAACTCAAATAGTTTTTTATAAAACTCAGTCATGTGCCACATATTAGTAATTTGTGATACAGTACTAAGACGTACCTTAACCTTTTTATGTTTGCTACTTACATCAACTAACTTAGTAAAGTTTTCCCATAAGTGATCCCATTTACTAGGATAACGAATGTAATCATTCATTTCACCCCACCCATCAATACTGGTTGTGATTTTAGTACCTTTAAATTTTGTTAAGTTATCTAAGAAACTGTCTGTAAAGTTTGTTGCATTAGTAAAAAATTGTAACTCAATATTTTTTGCATGATCACGTTCAACACAAGCATCCATTAATGTAAATAAGTCTTCACTAATAGTGGGTTCGCCACCAATAAGTTTTATTTGTTTTACAAGGGCAGTATTGTTTAATATATAATCCCAATCTACTGAACTTGCTAGTAATGCTTCCTTTTTAGAATACACTTTACCAGTTAATGCTTCGCCATAAACATACGGGCGATGTCCTTTAAAAAATCCTTTACCGCCTGCTACCATCTTTGAACGTTCTACATGTACTAAGTGACTGTGAATGCCACTGCACATAGAACATGAGAGATTGCACCTGTTGCCTAGACGTAAATCGTATATTATCGGTGCCTCTATGTTGTAATTGTTTTGTTTCCATGTTTCGATTTCCTTTTCAACTATATCTTTATTTTGGATATTTTCCCATTGCCTGTCGCTCATAATACCTTGGCGTTCCAGGTCATAACAATCTCTACATTCTTTTAATGCTTCCCCGGCATGCATTCGTTTACGTACATTTTTCATGTAATCGCCATTCCATACAGTTTCTAAATCATCTGTAGGGTTATCTACTTCAGGCTCTTGTGCCATACAACATAGTCTATGTCGTCCATGATTAAATGTACTAAATTGTGTAAACGGCAATGCACAAAAATGTTTTGCTACTATATTGCCATCTTCTGGTTTAGGGTGTTCCATTGAATATTTTATTAAATTGTTCTAATTTATATCTATCTTCTGCAGGTTGTTGTAATTCTTTTATAATTGTTTTAAATTTAGCATAATCTCTTTTATGTAAACCCTCTGCGGTTTCCATATATGTATCTAAATATTTAATCGCTTTTACTTTATTATTATCAAAAGCATTCCTAGGACGAAGCCATATAGGATTAGTTAAAATACTATAATGCATATAACTTTTTTCTGTGTTACCATTATAGTTTACAAATTCTTTAAAAAATTTATCATATTCTGTTACTTGTAAAATATTATCAACTTGCACTAACATTTGAAACCCTAATCGTTTATTAGGTATATCTACTTCGTTCCATTTTGCAATTACTTCTAATACTTTATTAAAGTTTAGTCCAGTTCTTATATATTCGTACGTTTCTCTTAGTCCATCAATACTTAAATTTATTTCAACATGTTTAAATCTTTTTAATGCTTCAATTATATTATTATCTGGAAATATACTTGCATTAGTAAACACTTCTAAACTACATTTTTCGGGCTGTCCTTTATCAAAAATACGTTGTATAATTTTTTCATTATCGGGATGCATAAATGGCTCACCACCTAATATTTTTATTAAATCTAATTCTTGCCAATCAATATCTATTTTATCCCAATCAACTTTGTGTGGTAACTTTCCTTGATCATCATAATATTCCCAACCCTTTAATTTTCTAGCAGTCTCATACCATTGTGTACTGTTTAATGGAGAACAAGATTTACATCTAGCATTACATAAATTACTAAAATTTACTTCCAAATACTTTTTCTTTACAGGTTTATTATGTAAAACCTTTGTAAGTTCTTCTTGATATAATTGATTAAATTCTTGGCGTGGACTTCTATTACCATCTTCCTCACGTTGAAAACATTCTAAACATGCGTTAGGCTGTATGCCATTTCGCATTTGTTGTCGTAATGTTTGCATCGGTATATCTTTATCAACATACGACAAAGGATTTTTAGTTATATTACCTAACGTTAATTTCCATCCTGTACAACAAGGCCGCACATCATGATTTTGTGATATATAATGATGCACCCATGGCAATATGCATATAGTTTCATTGCTCTGCAACTGGCCCATCCTCTGTGTGTTTTTGTGATATTACTTGCTTACTCCATCGATGTAAAATCTTTGCATTTCTATGAGTATGATCTAATTGCCCATGTACACCTATCATTTCGTTACGTAATTTTATTATTTTTGGATTTAAATTGTTAGGTACATTAAGTTCAAATCGTTCCCCGTGTGATGGTTTAATTTTATGTATGTATTCTGTTGCATTAAGATACCAGATAGTTCCGTTTTTACAAGTTATTAAGTTTTCAAGAGTATTGTCATACATTACTATATTAGAATTACCTTGTATTGTACAATGAAATTGTCCGTCCCAAAACACTTCCGAATCATAATGATTAGTGCCCATTTCCTTGCTACTATCTTCGGTGTAGGCAAGATAAACCCAATCTATTTGCATAGGCCTATTATATAGTTTCTCAAATACATCTTTATGCCTAGTTAATATCTTTACGTATTGTTGAATTAATGGTATGCTAGATGTTTTATGGAAAAAATAATTCTTATAATTTGAATAGAATCGCCCGGCTTTCTTGTCGTAGGCAGTACTAAGGGGATATGGATCAAAATGTTTTCTAATCCATTTTGCTTGTTGTAGTGCAAAGTCTGGATCTATATAATCTAGATAGGTAGCATGTGGATATATAACATCTCGTTCAAGAGTTGATATAAATGGCATCGTACATCTCCGGAAAATATTCGTTAAACGGCATATTTCTATGCTTTGCTAACGAATCAATATATTGTTTAAATTGTGGAACACGAATAGACCAGTCTTCTGATTTCATAAACTTAATCATTCCTTGTAATCGTTTAATTCCGTATCCTGCGTCACGCCATTTATCGTAATCAACTTTATTTTTGTGCCATATAGGAACGCCTTTTTCCCAATTTGCTTCCCACCATGGATAAAACTCTTCGTATTTCTTTTCACAAAGTTCTTTAAAGTTGTTAGGTAATGCTTTAACATTAAGATAAGCAGGCCAATATACAAAATGATAATTAATACCACCTGCCCCGAATGGCCACATATTAATTTTTGTAAAACCTTGCTCAAGTTTCCATTTTAAAAAATCAGGGATGTAATATATGTTGAGTGCATTTACTGCACATGCAACGGTTACCTCCACGTTGTTTGATGTGTCGTTATTTAAACGCCAAAATTGTTTTTCTGTATGACTCCACTCGCTAGGGTAACGTATAAAATCGTTTTGTTTACCTACTGCATCTACTGAATAATGGAATCTAACTTTTCTAAATTGTTTCCATAATTCTAATAAACGATCGGGGAGCTCTATGCCGTTGCTATTGTATCGCAACTCTATCTTACTATTATAACCCATTTCTATCACTTTGTCAAGTAATTCATAATGCTCGTCTATAATAGTACTTTCGCCACCTGCAAAATATAATTGTTCCATGTGTGGAATTTGACTATATAGTTGTTCCCAAAATACAGGATTATCTTTATGCCAATTATATGTTGCACCCCATTCATCTTTACCGCCGCCATGCCACTGATTAATTTCTTTTAATTCAGGTATTGTCCATTCGTCATGTATGTCTATCCATTCTTTAATCCATCCACTAGAATCATGTGGTGAACACATAACACAAGCCAGTTGACACTTTGTACCCATACGTAAATCAATATAACGTACTTTAGGTTCTATTTCTCCGTCAACACTTGTTTCTGTTATTAACTTTTCTTTAGTATATCCGTAGTCTGCCCAATAACGTGTTTCCCACATACGTTTAGAATTGTGTCCTGCACGTTCTTCTTTAAAGCACTTATGACAACTAGGCGGTTCCTTACCATTCATCATTTGTTTACGCACATTTTTCATATACGTATTGTTCCAGGCTGATAAGAAATCAGAGTTGTTTAAATTTGCGGGAGTTCCGTCTTCTGTACGTAGTTCGCCTTGTTTACCTCCGTACAACTTGTCATTAGTTGCACCAACAGATGATGCATTTGCAGTACAACAAACTCGCATTGCACCATCGGGTCTAGTACTTAAATGTAACCAAGGTAAAGCACAAAATGTATCAGTCATCTGCTAGTATCTGCTTTGGGTCTATACTAAGTTCATTTAAACTTATGTCTTTGGGTTGATCTAATACCCATTTAATATATGTAGCGGCCTTATTAACATCCATAAGCCGCCTGTCGGGATGTTTTTGTGTAACTTTAGGAGTACTGAGTGAGCCAAAACTTATATATGTAACCTTGCATTGTATTTCACTCCACACGCCGAGTAAACTGAGTCCGTTGCACATTTGTTTTAATGCATGTTTCTCTGTTCCATAGATCCAATCGCTACCTTTAGCAACTCTATCTATTGTACTTCCAACACAAATAATTTGTTTAGGCTTTTCGGTTAATTTCCATTTATCCCAGACTTGTTCTAATAATAAACATTGATTAAAATTATTTAAAGCACTACTATTAATAAACACATCGAATCGATGTGCGTCTAAATGCTCTCCTAATTTTTTTCTTTGCAATATATTACTAAAGTCCCAGCTATTATCTCTACTAAAAAATTCTGTATTAGGGTGTATTTGTTTAAATGATTTTGCCAATCCGTATTCAGGATTTCCAGTCATCGCAATCTTCATTGAATTCCTCTATGTGATCTAAAATGTTTTCATTACGTTGTTTGTCAACGTTCTTTGTGTAAGCAACAAAAGCTGGCCATTTATCGTGCCAATCTTCTTGCATATATTTAATTATACCGTTTATTCTATCTGTGATAGTAGTGGTACTAACATTATGTACAGGGCATGTTAGTAAGCGATTAAGTATTTTTTGCTTGTGTTTTTTATTTAAAACACGGATATTTAAATGTTTAGGATGGTTTAATATATTTAAAAAATGATTATAATCTTTAAAATAAGCAATTATATTATGCAAATCAAATATATTATACATCTGTACCGTTGTATGTATTCCTACATGTACATTAGGAATATTTTTCAATATATCTAAATTATTAGTTATTTCTTCCCAACTACTAGGATAACGTATGTACCTATTTAAATCACCTATTGCATCAATACTTGCATTAATTCTAATCTTTTTAAAATTTTTCCACAAATCTAATATACGTTCTGGTATATTAGTTAAGTTTGTATTATATTTTAATATAATATCAGTATATCCATTATTAACACAATACTCTAGCAACGACATTTGCTCTAAGGTTAACGTTGGTTCGCCTCCGGTAAAATATATCATTTCTACACTAGGCAATATTTCTTTTATATTATCCCACGTTTTATCCTTTGTAGGCCAATCCAGTTGTGCAAGTCTAGTAACTTCGTCTTGCGAAATTTGTTCTTCTTCAGTAACTACTTTATTCCATTCTTTTGCCCATATACTAGATGAATAAGGATTGCACATTCGACATTTAAGATTACATAAATTACCTAAACGTAAATCAACATAACGTATATCCATTTCAGGAGTAGTTGTCATACTACATTCTGTACCCCATTGTTCGTTAGCACTTTGCCTTGCACTTTTTAATCCTGCATCTTCTTCTCTAAAACATCGTTCGCATATTTCAGGTTTATTTCCATTTAAAAAGTCTTGTCGTATGTTTTTATATGTCTTTGAATGCCATGCTTCATTAATATCATCTCTAAATAGTTTATATGGGTTCCCGTCAGACTTATAGATATAACCCTTTGTAGGTACTGCATTACAACAAACCCTAAGGTTTCCTGTAGAATTTGTTGCGATGTGCATCCACGGCAGGATGCAGAAAGTCGATGTCATTTATTTCTCCTAAAAAATTATTATCCATTTCTTCTATAAAATACTCGTACTTTTTAAAGTGTACATAACGCAATTCCATCTTTTCCGACCATACTATATTAAATTGATTAAAGAACCAGTTAACATATAGCATGTTGCTTTCGTCTAAAAATAAATCAATATCTAGCGGATATACATCTGGCTGACTAAGATTTTTATATGTATCATCTATACATTCTTTATAATAGTCTTTTAAATTTCTTTCACTATGCTTACGTCTGCCAATTTTTTTCCACCAATTAAAAACTCTGTAACGATTATTTTTTACACTATACGGAACTATGTATATATGGCTAGGATAAAAGTATTCTCTCCAATCCTCAATTAGTCCATGCTCACGTATACAATGATGTTTGCAACTTATTAAATCATATATAAAATCCCCGTGCCAACCTCCGGCATAACATATAAGAAATTCATTTATACTGTTCTTTAAATGCATCAAATTCAACTCCACACTTATCGGCACATACTTTTAGTTTACCGGCTTTTGTATTCGGTAACGACCAACTATGTTGTATATTCTGTATAAATCCGTTTTCCATTACACTTTGTAGTCCATGTGTTTTAGTATTAATAGCATCTTTATCTTGTATGTAACTCCATATTTGTTCTTCACTTGGATCTTCAAACCACCACTTATACATACGCCCAGCAGTCCAACAACAGGGCAACATTAATCCTTCAGCAGATATATATATGTTTTTTTCTTTTGCTACTTTACAATCAATTTTAACTTTATCGTGGTACTCATGCATACTGCCATATTTTTCTTCTATTTTAGCAACTTTATCTAGTGCTTTATTTTTATTCTTTTCTTCTTTTGGCAGTTCTAGTTTTTGTGTATCCGTACCTTTTCTATTCTTTGCTTGGTGTTCGTCTTTTGTTTTAAACTTATTAGTTGAATAAAAACGCCCGGTTTTCTTTTTTTGAAACTTTTCAAAACCCATTAACTTCGATAATGTTTCTGCTTCTTCTACTTGATGTTCGTTGTGTTCAAATATAATATAATCCCACCTAGCCCTTCCTCCGGCACTAATAAATGCTTGCATACTATTCATTACTATAGGCCATTGTACGTTTTGTCTATATAAATGATTAGTATCTTCTAAGCCGTCTACACTAAACAATACACAACCCATACGCCCGAATACTTGTGCTAACTCTGCCCACCATTTACTATCTTTTGCTCCTGCATTAGTATTCATGCTGAGCCACATGTTAGGATTATTTTCTCTAAAATATCTAAATACTTCCAATGTATCGTCGGCAACAATCGGATCACCGTGGTTACCACACATATACATTCTATCTAAATTTGCAATAAATTTAGGCTTGAATATTTGCTTACAATCTGTTATACTAAGTTCAGCATTAGTTAAATGTCTATTAACAATACCACCGTTTTCATTTCTATCGCACATAGGACAAGATGCTTGACACCGTTGTGTGATTTCTAAATGAACTGCTTTAATTTCATTATACTGGTACATAATATAATAATCGCAAACTATTTCTTTTATTATTAGTATCCTCTTTAAAAGGAAATACTCCGTGCCACGTATATGGCTCACATTTAAAACTAACACATCTATTAGGTATAAAGTCTATTGTAGAATGATACTCTGTTCCGTTTAAATCGGGTCTATATACACCAGAATTATATAACGATGTTCCGAGATGCTTTAAACTTTCATCAGGTGGACAATATACTTGCATAGTAATAACTTCTTTAGCATATTCTTTTATATCATTATGCGGATCTTGATAAAATCCTTTTTGATCTCTATGCATAGCAAACTTACATTCTATTTTACCATCGTACTCTATGCCCCATCTTTTAAAGAGTGTCTTTTTAAACGTATCATTTTTAAAAAGCCTTGATGTTCCCATCCATTCGTCGTGTGTCATTACTTCTTCGGGACTTGTTACTTGTGCATATGGATAATGAAAATCATCAAAATTATCCGGAGGAGTTGTATCTGTTGCAAACTTATTTAAGATAAATTTCAAATAGTCTTCCGGTAAAAAATTATCAATAAGAATATAATTCCATGGCTCGGTTGTAACAGGTGCATTAATATATTTTACTGTTAACTCATTCAAAGGATCTTTCACTCATTTCTCCTCATTGTAGCACAATATTTTACCAGTATTGAATTTCTGTCTGTAGTATCTTCCTCTACAACATCAACAGAGTGAACACTTGTTTCGCACGATTTAAACGACCATGCTCTGTTAGGTACACACAATACTTGTTTATGCTCTTGCAACCTTGTACCGGTATGTGCTAAGTCATGATTCGAAGGGCAATATACCATTAAGGTAACCATTTCTCTATTCCACGACTTAACGTCATTGTGTGGACCTCTATAAAAACCTTTTTTGTCCTTATGAATATTATATATAATATTGTTTACAGGATACTTTAAATTCCATAGTTCTTTTAATTCGCCTAGCAGTTCTTCACTAGACATCATTTCCATAAAGTTGTTCCAGAAAGTAAAATTATGAGTTATTTCTTGTATATCAACTATATGTTGCTTATCAGGATAGCAATCTTCTTCAGGTAAATGTATAGGGGTTGTGTTATCATGATATATTGCGTTTAACAACTCTTGGTAATATTCTTCATCAAAAAAATTATTAAGTACAGTATGAGGAAACGGTTCGTTTTCAATTACTGCATCTTTTATTTGTGCTTCTATCATTTATATCCAATCAGCATAAAGCGTTTATACATGCCTAAATTTAATGTACCTTCAAACACTATATTAGACATAGGCGATGCTTCTTTAAAAGCATCTATATCTTTAACGGAATTAATATGTTCTGTTTCTTCGAAATAATTATTATTTTGTAAAATTAATAATGTATCTTTAGGTAATTTATTATACCATATATCATAGTTTTCAATATGGTCGCACGATGTATTAATAATAGTATCAGGATAAACAGACACTTTTTCATTTGTACCATCGGCTTTTGCTGTATTAAAAACAACAGGATTATAATCTAATTCTAATATGTCTGCACAGGTTGCTTTAAATCTCCATTGCTGAAGTACTAAGTCTTTGTTTAACAATTCACTTGTTTTAACAAACTCGGGATTAATATCAAAACTAAAACATTGTTTAAATTTAATATTATCTCGAGCAAATAAATGTATAAGAGATCCGTGCCAACCTGCACATAAAACAATGGTTCCCAAGTCCATGTCTTTAATTTTATTTACTATCCATTTTTTACTAAATAGTTGGCCTCTACTAAATGCATCATTTAAAGATACAGTTGGGTGTTCCGATTCAAATCGTTGTAACGTATCTACAAGACTATCTTTTGATGTATGTTTAACTATGTTATATAATGCTTCTCTATTATCGTATAATAAACTACCCTTTATATCATCGATTAATGATTGATTTCCTATTGCTTTTTCTAATACATTTAATGTACTAGATATTCGTACAGTATCTTTTGCTTTAACATTTGTTGCATTTTGATATGACTCATAAAATTCATTACCTTTATATCGATTAAACACAGGTTTCATCTTCATACCGAAAAACTTGTTTTTACTTGCAAGTTTAAGGTCTTTTATACCTGGGAAATCAAACTTTTCGCATATTTGCCAGACATAATTCATTTTATTTTCTAGTACAATAAATTTTCTTATATAGTCAATCCATACCTGGTTTGGGTGCATTATTGACATAAATTTTATTACATGCAAATGAACTTTGTTCATCATTTTTTCAAACGTTTCTTTATCCTTACCATGTATATCCATTTTAGAATTAAAATGCCTAAAACATTTGAATATTTCTCTCGCGTCATATTTTACTTTATCCATTATAACGTCTTCAAAAAAGTTCATTGTTAAATCATAAATTTCTTGTTCTTCGGGAGGAATCCCTTCGCTTGTGATACGTTTAACTAATCTTACGATATGTAAAGATACTCCGTTAAGAGCTTTTATAAAAAGGATTACATCTTCATCATAGATATCTATTCCTTTAGATTGCAAATATGTAAAAATACGATATACTTTTCGTAAATCATATGATTTTGTATTATAAAATAAGTTTGTTAAGAAATATACAGTAAAATCATCCTCAGTACCAAGTTTATGTATTAATAATTTTAAAAGAGCTTTTGGTTTCTCCATTAATGTAGCACTTTTTAGATCTTTAATTACTATTGGATCAATATTTTCTTGATTTGCAAAGAAATTAAAAACTGCCCAAGGATTTTGTTGCCATATTATCTTTTTAAGTAACGGCATATCCTCATTGCCAATTAAGTTTTCTTCTAACTTAAAAAAAGCATATGCATTTAAATCTAAACATGCAGTTTCTACAAGATGTATATTTTCATTTTCATAAATATTTTTGAACATTTTAAATACACTTCGAACATCTTTATCAACAATGCATCGACGCAAATCTTTTAATACTAAATTATTAGGTTCTAGTATTTCAAACCGATCTAAAAGTTCAACTGAATTAAGCATATGGATCACTTTCACGCATTAGAGTTTTTTAATAAAAGGTATAAATCGTTTCAAAAAAACGCATTGGTTCATGACGAAAAGTCTGGTATTCATTTTATATATGTACAAGGCAAGTGCTATGTTGAGTTTGATACAGATCAATTTGTGTATATTAAGCCTGTGTACAGTGGTAATAAAGTACATATAACAAGTGATAATTTTTCATTTATTCCTCGCGAACACGATTTAACAAATACAACATTTTGTCTTCCTGGTAAATTTGAATTCGTTAATAATGAACATAATGAGTTTGGTATATTTGTAATTAACTTTGATCCTGATGGCTATTGCAATATTAACGAGTATCCTGCACGTTGGAATGAAAAACATTGGGTATTCCGTGCTAGGGATAATAATTATAAAAAAAATGCTAAACCATTGTCGGACTTTAAAAATATTGATAACAATATATATGTATTAGATAAAAAACTTCCTTATACATTAGTATTTACTGAAACAGGAAGGTGGTCATGTAGTGTTAAAAATACAGATATATCTTTTCCTTATGTTGAACGTTTAAAAAAGTTAAATGCCAATTTAATTTTAATTAAGCAATCATATAAAGATGCTATAATGCAAGCAGGAGAGTTTGGTATTAATAATATGCAACTTCCTGAACTTGCTGAGTATATAAAAACATTAATACCTAATACTAAAAAATATGTCTTTTACGGAGAACGATATAACTATTTTACATCTTTATACTTTGCTAGTAAAATTGAAAATAGCGATTGTGTAAGTTGTATATTTTATACAAAGTATGAAAACATTAAAATAGGCCCACCGTTACTTCATTTAGTTAAAAGAAAAAATTATAATCCTATAAATTTAATGCAATGTTTAAAAGATATGCAAGGTACTTTGCATATTAGACTAGCACCATACAATGATCCATCAATAGCAGAAGTATTAGATCTGCACGGAGACTTTTGCAATAAATTAAATGTACACATTTTTTCTTTAAAAGAATTATTACGTTGGAACAATTTTGTAAACAAATATCTCTTTGAAGGATGCAATAATTTATTTCCATTATTTGCTTCGCCAGTGTTTAAAGACTGGTCACTTAATAGATACCTTGCTCTTCCAGATCATTAGCATATTTTCTTTGCTATTTCAAATATTGGAAACGTATCAAATAAATTTTGATTTCGTAGTTTGTCTAGTATATCGTTGTATGTAAAAAACATTTTCCAATTTTCTTTGTTATATAAATCTTGTTTTAGGTAGTTTATTATACTAGATTTAAATTTTTTATTTTCTTGCATTTTTATTAATTTGTTTATAACATGATCTTTAATTTTATCTGGCATACTTCTACAATCAAACCATTTAGGAAAATTTACATAATGAACATCTCTATCAATTCCCATTTCCTGAAACCATTTTAGTGTTTCAGGTAGATAAAATATGTTTGTGGTCTGTAATGTGCATTTGCCGACAATGTGTACATTATTAAGTTTTTGTACTTCCTTGATATTTTTCTCTAAAGTTTGCCAATTACCTCCGTGTCTAATATAATCATTCTTTTCTCTAGGACCATCTATACTTACACTAAGATATACAGATTTAAATTTTTTCCAATAATCTAAAACATTATATTTTTTATAACCTAAGTTGCTTAAATTTGTTGCATAATTCAACGTTATTTCGTTAGCACGATCAATTACTTTGTCAAGGGCTATATAATGTTTTTCATCATATAATGGTTCTCCTCCAGCAATTTGTAATAGTAGAACTTCACTAAAATCAACTCCGTTAAAAAAATTATCTTCAATTCCTAGATATGGCTTATTTAATAAATTTAATCCTTCAATGTGTGATTGCCAATATGAGTCTGAAAAATGATGTACGTGCTTCCAATCATCAAACCAAGATGTACTGTCCATTACATGACACATTCTACAAGCAAAATTACATAAATTACTTAATTTTAATTCTATCCATTTTGGTGGATCATGTATTGTACCGTCCTTTGACATACGTTTAAATGCATCTAAAGCATAACGTTCCATCGTTGGTTTACTATTATATTTTTGTCGTAAACTTTTTACATTGTTTTTCTCATGCTCCCAGCATATATTACACCGTTTGTTTTTAACTCCTTGAGCCAAATCTAACCGTACCTGTTTAATTATATCATTATTCCAAGCCTCCTGCATTGTTGAGGTTTCGCAGTCGATTTTGAAACTTTTGCCGATCTTATGGTTTGCAATTTCTGGAAGACTTTGGCAACATAATTTAATGCATCCGTCCGTTTTCATACTTTGATGAATAAACGGTGCTACACAAAAAGTTTCATTTTTTGTCAAATCGTTTCCTCAACCAATCAAAGTCGTTTATATTGTCTAACATTTTAATATCGGTGGCATGCTTTTCTCCATATGCCCTACCTTCATTTGCTCCACGTATTGCATTTTTACCATACAATCGATCAGCACCTACAGTACACCAAGTTTCTAATCGTGTCTCAGTATTTTTATCTACATGCCCATCAAATGCACTTTTAATTACACCCGATGCAAGTTTAGTGCATTCTCTAAATGCACTTTTCCATGTGTTATAAGGACTTGTATTAAAACCTGTAACGTTACTTACTTGTGGCATTGCTTTAAAATTACCGCTTGCTGAATTAGTAAAATCAATATGCCAATCTTCTAAATCTAATAATGCTTGTTTAGGAAAAAGTTTAACTCCGCCATATCCGTATAATAAATCATTAATAGGATTTTTACTTCGCCACACATGAACACATGCGGTTTGAGGTATTCCGGTCCACCAGTCTACATCGTCTCTAGGTTCAAAATCAAAATAAAACCCTGGTTCTAATATTGCATCTGCATCTATTACGTAGAAGTTTTTAGTAAGACTTTGCTTTGCACATTCTTTATGTGCATTAAATATTCCTTTAATGCCATGTACACGTTTTGCATGTGGTGCTACTAATTGCACTAGTTCAAAGTTTTCATCTGCAAACTCTTCGTTATAACTTAGAAAAAATACATCACAACTCATTTTCTTCCTATTAGCATAAATCGTTTATATTGTTTTGGTATGCCTCGTACAGGTTGTCCTAATTGATCTAATTCGCCTTCATAAAAAATTTCAGACATCGGATATTTTTCTTTCATATCTGCTAAATCTTTTACACAATATATATGTTCGTCTAAATCATCATAATTATTAGATTGTATTATTATAAGAATGTTTTCAGGTAAATTACGATACCACTTAGGAGCCATATGTTCTGCACTTGTATTAATAATAATATGTGGGCGTTCCTCTAATACACTACCTTCGCCTTTATTATTAAAGTATTCAACTTCTGTAACCCATCCGTCGTCTTCATCTTTACGATATTCAATATTGTTTACATCTAATGTAGCATGGGTAAAGGCCCATGTTTGCGTTTGTTCGACATTTATTTTTCGTGCAAGCTCATAACAATTAGGATCAATATCGAAATTTCTTATTTTATCTACATTTAAATGAGCAAATAAAATTCCTGCTAGTATACCATACCATCCTCCATATATAAACACCGTTCGTATGTACTGTGAATCCGGTTGGAATAATAAATTTTTAAATTCCTGTAATAACCATTGTTTTGATTGTATTTGTGATGCATGTAAACATGCTTCAATTTCAGGAAAGTCTCTAACTTTTTTTATTAAGTTGTGTAAAAAAGATGACCAAGGTTTATATTGATTTAATTCTTCAAGAACATATCTTATGGCTTCAAAGTCATGGTCCAATACTGCACGCCTGAAGCGTATATTTTCTTTACATGGAAATAATAACTCAATACGATCTAGAAGTTTTTTTGTTTCAATCATAAATGAACGGGTCTTGTTCGCGAAGTGCTTTTAATTTTTTCCTATAACGAATTTCTAGTTTTATATAATTATAGGGCCATGAGATATAATACCATATAACTTCTAATTTTCGTTTAATCTTTTCTTTCATGGTGTAACAACCTTTAACTTATTAAGTTTTTCAAATCGCTGTGCGTCTTCAATAGTATTTACTAACGGCTCTCCTTTAACATTTAAACTTGTGTTTAACAATAAAGGACATCCTGTTTTAACATACCATGCTTCTAATAATGCACGTATTTCTTTATTATCTTTAGGCCCGACTGTTTGTACTCTGCTTGTACCATCATAATGTACAATAGCAGGAAACTCGTCTGGTCTTTTACATTTGGCTGTAAACTGCATATATGGAGAACTACTTACTGGCATATCAAATACTTCGTTTGCACATTCTTCTAATATCATTGGTGCAAATGGTCTAAATGGTTCACGTTTTTTATATTTGTTTACTAAGTCTTTAATATTTTTACCACGTGGATCGGCAAGTAAAGATCTATTACCTAATGCACGTGGTCCAAATTCTGCTTTACCGGATGCCACTCCTACAATTTTATTTTTATATAATTCGTTTATTACTTTAACTGTTGGATACTCTCCTGTTATTTCGTGTCCTAGATATGGGCCAGGCCATTTTATATGTTCTTGTTTATTTGCTAATATTGCACCTATTGCTGATCCTGAATCTCCCGGACTAGGCATGATCCATATATTATCCCAATACTTTGCTATTTTACTATTTGCTACACAATTTAATGCACAACCACCTGTAAACACTAAGTTATTACTTGAGCCTGCTTTGTACGCCCATTGCATTATATCATCTAATATATCTTCATATATTTGTTGTGTAGCGGCGGCAACATCATATATATCTGTTGCCTTTAATCCTTCGGGTCTCCACCACGTACAGCCTCTGTGTAAATTGTGTTTAAATTTTGGAAATGGTGCAAAGTTTGTATTAAAAAATACGTCAAGTAACTCCCCATAGAAACGGTGTGGCTCTCCTAACGCTGACATGCCCATAAGGATATATTCTTCCTCGTTAGGCTTCAGCCCACACCGTTGTGTCATTGCAGAATAGAATAAACCTAACGAATGCGGATAGTTCCGTGAGGCTATCTTTTTAAGTTTATTTCCTTCTGCTTTCCATATGGTTAGAACTTCCCATTCACCTATGGCGTCAATTACTACTATTGTAGCATCTTTATACTGAGATGTAAAGTATCCTCCAGCCGCATGTGATAGATGATGCGACATATTATATTGACGTAACTCTTGCTTAAATGTAAAACCTAAATCATCTTTTACATGATTAATTAATGCTCGAGAATTATATTTGTTAAACGAATTCCATTGCTTTGCGTATAATTGTCGTGTAAGTTTTAATAGAGGCTTTTCATAATAGTAAACGACATCAGGACTTCCGTGACGCAATGCATCATGTAATAAGTTCCTGTGTAAGTATTTGTCGTTTTTTATTCTGCTATATCGTTCTGAGTGCGAAGCATAAACTAATTCATTATCTTTAATTACTGCTAAAGCCGCATCGTGAGATAGTGCAGATATTCCCCATTCTATCATGTCATTATTGTTTGATTTTTAAACCACATATCCGCTTGGAATGATTTATCACAAATATAAATGTCGAAGTGTGGTTTATTTCCAACATGTAATTCGTGATACTTAGCACCCCATTCTTTTAATTGTCCTTTAGTAAGATCTGTCCAGTCAAGTCCTGAACTTGTTCCTCGTGCAGTCCAATAATGAATTTCATTTCCTTCATCATATAATTTATTGATAATATCAATTCTTTCTTTAAGAGGTTTTACGGTTTCATAGTCTACTGCTGATTTTGCAATATTAGGCCGTTCAGTACAAATGGTACCATCAATGTCTACATATATAATTCTTTTCATTCAAAATTTGTGTGTTGAAACTTATCTGTATCAAACGTAGTTAATAGTTTTTCAAAAATATATAAAAATGCTAATTCATAATATGATTTCATTGGCATGCTATTGCTTTTTTCTTCATATATAACTGCGGTTTTAACTCCTCTAGTTATACGCCCTGTATCATTAAATGTTATTGCCATTGTTTTAGCATGAATTTCGTCTGCTATTTCTAAATAAATCCACGAGCTTTTAGTGTGCCCGCTTGCAGTAACAAATATAACTAGGTCTTTAAAATTAAGTTTTGGTATATGTAAATCATCGGCCCAATAACAATTATGCCCATATTGAATTAAACGTTGCATAAACATTTTTGTAACTAACCCTACTCTACCTTTTGCTACAAAAACAATATTACGAGCATTAGTAATTTGTGTTAAAATTGTTTGTTCGTTAGTTGCGTTGTATACTTCGGGGATTTCTTTCCAAAATTCAGACATGTTTGTTTATATGATTTAAGGCAAATAAAAATAAAAATCTATTTAAATCGTCATTAACATTTAACGGAGACATGCTTAACCAAATACATGCAACTCCTAATTCTATTTTTAATCTGTATGTTTGATATAAAGTTGTTTGTTTAAATTTATTTATACGTTCTAGATCTACCTCAGTTAATGGTAGGTTAACAGATTCAATTGAATACTCTGTACGTTGTAAGTTTATATTGTGCAAGTATAAACTATGATAAAATTTACATATATCGTAAAAAATATCACCCACGTTACCTTCGCGATGATCAATATAATTAATTTTATTATGATTAATAATAATATTGTCTAGTACTAAGTCGCCATGACATGGGCCTTCTACTCCGTTGTTTAATATAGTCCAATTAATTTTTTCTAGTGTTCTAAAAGGATCTATTTGTATTTGATTTATTGTTACTGTATCAGCATATTCAGGATACTTGTCACATATCATTTCAAAACGTTGCCAGGTCTTATCTTGCCAAATTGCTTTATTAGTAATTGTTTTATTATTTGCTAAAGTAAAGTCCCATAACTTACAAAGATTGTCTAATAAGTAATCATAATCTACATCTAAATTAACTTTACCTTCGACAAAATCATAACTAATACCATTGTTAGTTCCGTGTAAAGGACTTGGATGAGGGAAGCAATGATTTGACTCTAGCGATTGTTGCAACTCCTCAACTGTATTTTTAAATAGTTTTATAACTCTATTATTAACGTAATAAATTTCTTGATTGGATTTATCTAATAAGTCATAATTACTTTTAAAAAATGCAGTTGCCGCCATGTAGGCTTCAACATTACCTACATCATACCATTCTTTTAACATAACTTCATTTACTTCATCAAACTCATGATATATGTTTAAATCGTTGCGTGTTTCGTTAGAGTTGTGTAAAATATTATAAAACCTTGTAGTATCTTTAACATGACTTATACCTGCATAAAAACTATCTGGTGAGGCTTCGTTCCAACTATCATATAATTCTTTATGTGGTGAGTTATAATTAAAAATAGTATTTTCTTCAACAACCGGTACATGCGGAGTCCAATTATCACAGGCATTATAATAGAATGGCTTGTCAAATACATGCTTAGGTATTTGTTTAAAACTTGTAAACTGTGAATCATTCCAGTTTTCAATTTCTATAAACTCTATATTAGTATAATTACAATGATCAATATATTGCTTTATGTACTCGGCTTGCGAGCCTAATAAGATATAAATTGTATCTATATTTTCGTACGAATCTATGATGTGCGATAATACTGCTTTATCACCTATTCGCACCAATGCTTTATGAAATTTTGCGTAACTGTTTGATCTTGTGCCTGGACCGGAACAAGGGATTAATAAATTCATTGTTTATATGCACTAATACTCGAAATTCGACTATCGTCTTCGATTGTTATTACATCGAGTACTTTTATTTTTTCACGTTCGGCCTCGTTTGTTGCATCCAACGTGAGTACTTCTATAATTAATTCTGCATAAACTTTATTATCATTATAGCCTATGTCTTGCACTTGTGCTTCTATGTCGTTAACGCTATTAAATATATTTTGATTTGCTTGTAACACTTTTTCTTTTCCATTTTCACTTATTTCCCAATCTGTTAGTGTAACGTCTTCAGTAAATAAAAAATCTAATGCATTTGTATTTTGGTTATTCCACGCATCAAAATATTGTTTTGCTATACTAATTAATTCTGTTCCTTTTAACATAATAATCTTTCTACGTTTTGTTTATATTCTGAATTGAATATTAATTTGCTACCTGCTACTAGGTTAACTTTATTGTTACTTATAAAATCTTCTAACACTCCAAAATCAACTCCGCCATCTACTGTTACTTTACGAGTAGTATTTGCTATCTTTTTTAAATCATAAAATGAATCTTGTTTTGTTATACCAGGATTGTATGCCATTAGTAAGTAATCATCGACGCCCATTTCATTACAAATTTCATTTATTTGTTGAATAGTCCATTGCGGTTTAAATGCTAGTTGTAGTCGGCTGTCTTGCTTTAAAAATTTTAGTGTGTGTTCTTTACTGTGAAATGCTTCGTAGTGTGCATAAATTACGTCTGCATTACTATTTAACACATCTTTCCAGGCGTGGTTATTAGCAGTAATCATACAATGTACATCAACAGGTACATTACATTCGTTTTTTAAAAGATCAATTAATTCCGGTTGTACACCAAGTCGTGGTACAAAATGCCCATCCATTAAATCTATATGAATCCCAATGTCGTACTTGTCTTTTAATGTTTTTACAGTATCATATATAAGTATGTTAGCACAAATATAACTTAATGTAAGTTTCATATCTAGGTTAGTCTACAAATTGGAATAGGAATTATTTTATGTAAATTTGGTTTCCGGATTTTATTATATATTTTTTGATGCTCGTCACTTGCTTTATTTTCCATACATTGTTCTAATATTTCATATGACAAACCTAATTGATCTTGGTCAGTTCTGTTGTCTTCCCATAGGCCATCTGTTGGTGGCGCATTTAAAATATCTTCGTGTATATCTAACTGTTCCGCACATTTATATACCTCAGTTTTATATAAATCTGCAATAGGAGAAATATCTACACCACCGTCACCGTATTTTGTATAAAACCCAACACCAAAATCTTCTACTTTATTGCCTGTCCCTACCACCAAACCGTTAACACTCGAAGCAACTTGATACAGAGTAGTCATACGTAACCTGGCTTTCGAATTTGCAAACCCTAGTTCATTTTCAAAATTAGACATTGTATTTTTAAAACCATCATATACTTGTGATAGGTCTATTTCATAAACTGTCACATTATCAAATTTATTTTCTAACCAGTTACAATGGGTTCTTGAATTTTGAGTATTTTTATCTGCAGAATGTATTGGCATGTTTAGTGCGTGTACATTTAATTCTGTCATACAACAAAGAGTACTTGTTAAAGCAGAATCTATACCGCCAGAAATTCCTATAACTAGATTAGAAAAATTATTATCAACAGCATATTTTTTAATCCATTCGACTATGTAATTTATTTTATTCATTAAGTTAAATATTCTCCTTTGTATAAAGGTCTGTCTAATTCATTAAATTTTAAAAAGGCTTTTTCTAATGTTTTATGATTTATACTTAATCTAGGTAAAATATTGTAAAGAATATCGGCCCATTCTTTCTTAGATATTTCACAAAGGCGTTTTATTTCCTTCTTAATTAGATCAATTCTTTCTACAAAAGGTGACACCTCGTCATATGAATGATCTATTATATCATCAAAAACATCATAATGACACTTCCTTAAAAAGTCTATTGAATATGGCTGGCCAACTATTATAAATGGTTGATACCATAATATTGGTTTAAAAATTTTTTCAGTAAGAAATGTTGTAGACTCCTCCCATTCATGGCAAGCTGATTCAGTAACAATATTAAAATATGAGTTATGATATGAATCTTCATGCATTTCACTATTCATGTTATAACCCATATCACAATAATCATTGTCGGCATTTTTTTCTCCATGATTTTTAATCCAAATTTGTGTATCGTCTCGCTTTTCTTTAAAATTATCTGTTCCATAAAACCATTCGTTGCCTATCAAAATCTTATCAATCGTCTTTAACTTTTCGTGATCCCCACCTTTAAATCCGGGATGTAGTTCATGAAAAGTTAAAGTCTGAATACCAAAACTGTAATTTATTTTATCTTTTAAGTGTTCATCAAAAAATTTACACATTATAATTCGATGAGGTTTAGTAATTCTGTTTAAACATAACCCATGCCATTTAACTTCTTTTTTCTTTTTAATATTTTCTATTTTTTTCATTATATGTTCGGCGTAGTGCATTTTATATGTACATACCGCTCTTTCCCAACAATTATGATATATTGTAGGTATATAATCAGAAGTTTGTAATCTTGCATCGCCTGTTAAATGAATAAAATCAGTCGGAGGTCGTTGAACCATATCATAAAAATAATCCCATTCCACTAATTCAGGAACAACACATTCGTTAGATGTGTTTAATAATATTTTTGTATTGCCTTCATCTAACTTTGTTTTTAAAATATCATTAATAGTAAATTTTATTTTATCTTTTAAATTATACGAATCAGGCCTGTTCTTATACAAATAAGAAAACAATATGTCACCAAAATTTATAAAATAGTAATAATATTCTTTTTCTGGTGTTATATGTTTCATATTGCGGAATCCCCTATATAAATTATGTTTATATAAAGGAAGCAATGTCGCGTTGAAGGTTGTTCTTGGATGGAAATAACGACAGTCACTAAGAAGATTTTTGCATAGAAGATTTATAATTATAATCTTTGCGCCATTCTCATCATATATCGTATCTTCGATACTCATTTTATGATCTTTTACATTAAAATCAATAAATGATAATAATTTATTCCATTGATTTTTATCTTTATAATATGTTTCTGATATGTGTAATTTAAAAAGAGTAGGTATCCATTCGAGTAGCACAGGGTTTTCCCCCTCATTTTTATTAATGTTTTTAAGTATCATTTTTGTGTATCTCCATTCTGTTCTAAACTCTCGCCAAATGCGGCACTATCACATCATGTGCATATCTTTCGTGTTGTTGTGTATTAGGATGTTCAAACCAAACTGCCCGATGTTTATTATCTTTTGTATAATACGTTTTAGGCATATCAATACCACTATAATCTCTACACCATTCAAAGCAAGACTGTTCAATAAAATTATCAAAGTCCAATTGTCGGTATAACCATGAACATTCTGGGTTATCCTCAAAAGCAAAAACTTCGTCAGTATACTTCATAAATACATAATTTATTTTGTTAAATTTTAGATATGTTTGTAATCTTAGTATATGTTCTAATGTTAGAATTTGCATATACACATCATTGTAGATACTATTGTAAAATGCTTTACACTTTTCTATAGTTGCTGTATCATGTGGAGCAAGCCATTTTATATCTTTATTTTTATGGCTGTCCCAGTTATAGTTTATTATTCCCCAACTACCACTTGCAACACCTGGTATAAAATTAACACTATACTTATTGTAAGTTAGATCAGACTGATTGCTATCATAAAATTCATGTCTACCTGGATGACTCCACATGACCATAACTAAAAGAGATCTGTCTTTGTATTTTTCTATTGCCCAATGTGCTTTCCTTGATATCAATCCATTACCTTGACTGCCCATACCATAATGATTTGCACTAATATTGTAATGTTGCTGTATGTAATAAGGCCAAGTGTTGAGATCTCTGACCTCACTAAAACTGCAACCACTTGTAATCAAATGATCGTGTATTTCCATAATGTATTACTTTTTTAATTCCTATAAGTGAATTGTGATGATTATCTGTTGTAAACTCTCGCCATGGATCTACAATAATACTATCCCAATTAAAGGTAAAATTATGGTGTTTGCCTCTATGCCCTAACAAATATACACAAGGTATATCGTGTATTTCTTCTGTAATAGGTTCAAATGTATTTTGTGGGTTTTCGTCGTAATATAAATCTAAATGTGGGGCAAGTTCTTTTACATAATGACCTACTAACATACTACTACTGCCATCTGTAAATTCAACATCAGGTTTAAATGATTTTCCTAAAATAACAATCGGCATGTTAAAACTAATAAGTTTTTCAGCCATACGCTTTGCTTGAACTTCTCTTGCGGTCATTATAGCATCAAATAAATCATACCCTAAATCTAATTTTTCTGCTAGATATCGTAATGCAATATTGTCTCTAGGATGACAAGGCCCACCATCGCCCATACCTGGTTTCATATATGCTTTACCCATAATACGTTGTGTACATTTGGCAATAGCATTAGCAACAATATCACAATTTATATTACCACTGCGTTCAGCAACATCTTGTATCATATTAACAAGTCCAACTTTTGCTGATATAAATGTATTATAAAAAATTTTAATACATTCTGCTTCGTCCCATGTACCTACTTCAAATCTTGTATCATGCTTTTGCATTATTATTTTATAAAACTGTATTAATTTGCTTGTCGGAGAATCCAATTCTCGGGTTCCGTCGGCATTGCCTATAATAACCATTTCAGGATTTAACATGTCCCATGCAGTTGTACCCATTGCAATTAAGTACGGATTATATATAAAATTACAATTTGTATTTTCGATTATTGGAATAAATCGTTCGCGACACGTTCCTGGTAATACAGTACTAATAAGAATTATATTTTGATCTTTAGTTATATAATTTTTAATTTTATGTAATACATCTTCGACATAAGAATAATCAAACTCTTTGTTTTCTAAATGCGATGTAGGAATACTACCATCATATTTTGGGTTGTGGGGTGTTTGTACGGCAATAAAAACAAAATCTTTATCTATTACTGTATTTTTTATATCGTCTGTAATAGTAATCTTATTACTAGTTCTTTTTACTATATCATAACCAGTTACCGACATGTTAAACGTTGAGTCTTGGTAATAATGAGTACCTGCCATTGCCTCGGCACATTCAAGACCTAGTTTACCTAATCCTATAAATCCTATATTCATAATTTATCCTTTATATATTTTTATCTTTTCAGTTAATTCTTGCGTATAATTATTATTACATAAATCAATGATACTGCCAGTATTTGGCCAATAGTTGTATTTCATTATATAAAATATCTGCAATTTTAATATGTCCTTTTTCATTAGGATGGTTTGAGGGAAAGACATACTCTTTATCCAGTTTAATAGTTCCGTGTGGTTCTTTAATAAAATTAAAAATATCCATGGGTAGTTTTTCCTTTTTACACATTTTTTCAACCTCAATTATTATGCGATCAAAATAAATGCTCATAAAAATATAAGGTATATTATTAGATTTGAAAAAATTATGTAGGGCTAACATTTGTTGATAGAGAACGTAATATTGTTTTGAATATTTAACAAGAACCATATATTCTTCTATACACTTATATAATTTACCATGTTTATTTTTAAGTTTACGCGGTAGAACAAGACAGTTATCCTTCCATGGATACCATTTTTCTAAATCTTCATCATAATATTCTCCTCGAATAGGATCTGTAAATTGAATAATTGCAAGAGGATTATCTGGTTTATTCTTTAAAAAAAAGTTTGTTGTTGTTCTAAGTATACGTTCATTACTACCGCATCCCATTGCATTATTTATAAAACTGGCGGTCGTTCCGTCCCCTCCTAATTTTTTTGATAGAATGCCAGGCCAAGTAACTTGTAATCGTGCTTTGTTAATTGGTGATGGATTATAACAATCCAATAAATTATCATTTTTGTCAAATAATGAGTGAAATAATTCGCCGCCCCAGGTACGACTACACCCATTAGCATATAAAAATATATTTTTCATATTGTCATGGAAAACTTATATCTATTTTTTCAAATTCACATTTTGGTGTCCATAAATAATAATCCCATGCATGATTTGGTTTATATCTGGGTTTATTAGGTTTATGAAAACGCTCAAACTTTCTTTTAAATGTATCGACTGGTAATAACATACTTAAATTTATAATAACGCCTAATTTACCGTTATAATCAGTCAATTCACTTACGTTGGCAATTTTATCATGTATACATAATCCAAAATGAAATCCACAAAAATATAATTCGTCAATTCCTCGTTTTTGTATTATATTCATATAATTATTTTCATACATGTATGGTAATATTAAATCTGTTTTTTCATCAACAGTAATTTTATCTGTTAGTTTATTAAATCCCATATCAAAAATTATTGTTGTGCCGTTTGCTCTTTCTTTTTCACAAACTCTATTTAAAAAAATAGAAAACTCGGTACCATCTTTAGCACATTCAGGGGAATACGGTATTTCATTACGTTTTTTAATATAAGCATCATAATCCCATGCATCTACTACTACTAATCCTTGATGTTTGGCCATATTTAATATTCGTTTATAAAATCTATTACCTTATTATATGTATATTCTGCATAAAGTTTATTACCTAATGTTGTTGGATGGCACCAACACATCAATTTAGCATCTTCTAATTCACGCCAAAATTTAAATTGATTACTTACATCAATTACTGTTTGACGATCAATGGGATTATTGCTACTATGATGTATATGCCTATGAAATACTTCTGCACCCCAATTGTATTTACGTTCAGATATACCTGCTTCTCGAGCTAAAAAATTTTGCCAACTTCTATCTAGTACTGTTATATTTTCATAAATATTTTCTTCATTTTCACAATCAGTATGAGCGCCTATTATTCCTATTCTAACACCAAGCAAATTTAATTCTTTGTATACTGATTTTAATAATTGTTTTCTAAATTTCATTATATCTTTTTCGTGTGCTATATAATCATAATTATGATCGACCTTATAATGTTTTCTGTGTTTATTTTTTTTAAACAGATCGACTCTCTCCATATCTGTTAATGGTTCACAAGTTACATATATAATAGGTAATTTTAACTCTTGCAGTTGGGGGCGGCACGCCGGACTTGTTTGTAATAATTTTAATGCACCGGTTGGACCGGCGCTTTTCCTTGTTAAATCAACGGCGTTATTAGTTAATTTCCATAATTTTAATAAATTAGTTGAAGTCTTTTCATCGCCGTGCCTAGTGTCATAGCTCAATTTAGCCCAACTTGGACCAATATACACAAATTTATGGTTCATAACATTTCATTTCCTATGTTATGTCTTGATGAAGCACTTCTAAATAAACTGTAATTTTTTCTAAGTCTAGGTAGTATACGATAAAGAATCTCAACCCAGTCACTTATTGGTATATCACATAATCGAATTATCTCTTTTTTAATATATTCAAATCTTTCTGGTACTTCTATTATATTATCATATGAATGGTCGATTATATCATCAAATACATCAAATCCGTCTGTTCTTAAAAATTCAATAGATCCTGGATTTCCTATAATTATAAAAGGTTGATGCCATATTATAGGTTTAAATATTTTCTCTGTTAAAAAAACTTCGCCAGCTGATATAAATGATTCAGTAACAATATTAAAAACAGAATCATAATAGTTTTCTGCACACATTTGAGTATTCATATTAATTGAATGATTAGCCAAAGTATCACCTTCTGGGTATTTTTCTTGATGGTACACCATCCATTTTTCTATTTCATCGAACGGTTCAGAAAACACATTAGACCATTCATGTTCTATATTTTTGATCCACGGATTCCATTTTTCTGAATCAATTTCTGGTTTGCTTTTAATATGTTCATGTTCTCCTGGTTTAATTAAACCAAAACTATAATTTATTTTATTTCTTAAATTTCCATGTTTACTAATAAAGTTAGATATATAAATTCTATGAATTTTAGTTATCCTATTTAAACATAATGCATGCCATCTAGGAAGTTTTCTATGTATTATATGTTCAACTTTTACTTCAACTTCAAAATCATACAAACCATGATTATGTAATGTACGCCGTTCCCAAGTATTTCTGTATATTGTAGGAATAATCGTGTTGGCTACAACTTGATTAGATGCGTTACCTGATATAAGAATAAAATTTTCAGGTTTTAATTTAGTAAGATTAAAAAAATACTTCCAATTAAAATATTTCATTCTTATACACTCTGTCGAGGTATCTATTAAAATTTTTCCTGTATTATTGTTTAATATAGTTTTTACTTCGTCTGTTACCTCAAATCTTAAACATTCTAAAAAAGGGTTCATTGTATTAGATGATCTAAAATGAAAAAGCATCATGAGTCTAGAAAAATCAATATAAAAAAATTTAAAAGGATTTTCGTTAATTTTTTTATCTAGAGTAACATCTGTAGTCCCAGAAGTATTAAGAAGATCAAATATTAAAAAATTATCATCAATATCTTTAAAAATAATGCCTGGTTGCGGAACATTTTTATCTAAGGGATTAGCATAACTATACGATAACAGTATTTTTTTATAAAAATCTAAGGTAGAACCACTTAGTTGTTTATCTATATAAATTTTAAAAAAATTAGGGTAAGTTACAAGCATTACATTTTTCTATAAATTAAATTTTAAATTAGAAAAACCAAAATCAAAAGCAATTTTAGTAAATTTGGATATAAACTCATCCCAATTTAATATTTTTTTCTTTTTTTCTTCAAAAGAAAGATATTTAAGTAATGGGCGATTATCGTTCCTGCTAGTTCCTGAGGTTGCAAGTTCTAACATTTTTTTAAATTCATTATCATAATTTATTTGTTCTTTTTGCCAAAAAATAGATTTTTTAAAAAATTCAAATTTACATTTATCTGTTTTTAAATGTGTATCATAATCTATTATTAAATCTATTTTTTCTTTATTTTTTTTATAAAATTTTGAAAAATCCCTCAATCTAGTTATTTCTCTGCGTATATCATTTTCTGTAGGATCAACAAGGATATCGTCTGGTATTTTATGTTTATTTCTATATTGAAATACTCCTGTTCTTCCAGCTATTATTTTACTCAGAAACCAATCTAATATATCCGTTCTATATAATAATATAAAAAAAGAATTTTTCACAGAAAAAAAATGTTTGTTTGGGTAATGTATTCTACACAAAAAATTACTTTTTTTATTAGTACTAATATATTTCTCCCAATGTGTTTTCGAAAAACCTCTAGTTTTTACATTAAATTCAGTATGATAATGTATTGATTGGTCATTTAAATAAACATTAGATAATAACAAACTATCTAAAAGATTTCCTCCTGTTCTAGGATATGTTAATATAATTATATTTTTATTTTTCATTTATAATTTCATAAACATGATCGGACCAAGCCTCATGCAGTTCTTCCAAATAATGCTTGCCTGGTCCCCTAGGAAAATTATTTTGTCGTCCCATTTGCGTGAACAAGAGGCTATTATATTCATTTTCAACTATACGACTACCCGCATTAAAAATATATACAATATGCCCTCTAGCTTTTAGTAACTCTATACATGAATTAAATAAAAATCGATGGTATTTTATCACAGCCGATATATCATAATGATATTTAAGCCATAACGGATATACTTCGGTCCGTGTTGACCCATAGTTCCATTCTTTCTCTCCATTTTTGCGTCGAGCTAAAAAATTTTGCCAACTGCTATCTAGTACTCGATTGGGTTCTGCGTAATAAGATCTATATTCTTTTTCTCCATTTTTGCGTGGCTTCAGTTTTAGACATTCTAGTTCTGTTTCTGGCCAATAAACTCTACGTGCATGACTTGTTAATATAATAATTGTTGCTTGTTTATCAGCAGGAGATTCTGTTATAGCATTATGAATTATATGCTCGTTAGCATTCCCTGGGGCGCCCCGGTTTTCTACAGGTAAATTTAATTTTTTACCTAATAAAATTGGCCATGAGGTTTTACTTGGATCTGTTAATTCAGAACCAAATGTGTGGCTACAACCGAAAGTTTTAAGAATCATAATATTTTTCTTTAATAATATTTAAAAATTCGTAATCTTTTTTTATTAACTTTGCTAATACGCTACTGTCATCCAATGTATCAATATAATTATCAATAATTGGTTTAAAATCAGATTTTCTATTGTTATTTATTGCGTTGTTTTCATACACTTTTTCAAATATTGTTTTGTCTACTTCTAAGTTTTGTTTTTTTAACCAACTGATTACTTTAACATCAACATTATCTAAACCAATTATAAAATGTATATCATTTAATTTTAATTTATTAAAAAAAACAAAATTTGGGAGCATGTGGGGATCTCTCGGATAAGAAAAAATTTTATCAATATTTTTCTTAAAATGATTCATATTATGAATTAAAAATTGATTTTCTACAATATATTGTTTGAATCCTGATTTTAACCTATCTATTGGATCTCGTAATACTGCAAATAATTTATAATCTTTATATTTTAAAAGCCATTCAACTTTTGTTTCTATTCCTTCTGTTCGAAAACTGTTTGTTATTTTACGTATTGAAGTGCTTGCATTTTTTGGTATATTAATCCAACCTATATTAGAATCTAACCTAATTATACGACCAACATGACCAAAGGAAGGAACATAACCATAGCTAACGGCATTTTCAAATATTTCCAAAGGTTGCCATGTATTTTTTAAATCACCAGATAATACATTTTCCCATCTAGGATTCGCTTTTATGTTAATATTCATTATATCATTTTCTACTGTAAAATCAAAATCAAAATCTGAATAAAAACGAGGTTGTTCTTTTATAGTAAATGATAGCTCTTGCCAATTTTTAATCATAAAAAAAAGAATTGTTAAAACCGAGGTAATTACAATAATTATGTAAAATTTTTGAAATTTTAGACCAGTTGTTAATTCTATTTATTTTTTCATTTTTACTATATAATTTTTTAACTGGATATCCATTATTATCTGTTTCTAAAAACGTGTTATCATTATCAGTAAATGTTATACCTAATTCTTCACAAAATATTTTTTTATTTAATAGATCATTATATTCTATATATACTGTTTTATCATCTTCAATTAAATTAAAAACATTTTTTGTTAATAATAATGTATCTAAAAATTTTATTATTTCGTTTTCATTTACATCAAAAGATTTATCTAAATTTAAATTATTATTAATATCATTAACATGAAATACTTGTGTTTTTTCGGCAATTATATAACTTAAAAACCAATCCTCAATATCTTGTCTATATAAAAAAATTTTTACTGCTGGTGTTATTAATTTTTTAAATAATTTTGATATCACTGGCGTTGTAATATATCCTTCATTATTTAAATTTATTAATTCTGGTATTATTAATCGAATATTCCATTTTACATTTAATAATGCAATTTTATCATATATTTTTTCAAATTGCTGTTCCAATTCTTTAGGCGAACCTGCATCAGGAACATATTGCCAAAAATTATGAAATTCTATATTTTTTTTCTTATGAATGAGAGATAATAACGAGTCTAAAACAGTACCTCCGGAACGGATTTGTGTTAAAACGATTGTATTATTCTGCAATATATTTTTCATTATATAATCTATGAAAACATTTCTGAAAATTATTAATATTGTATAGTAAGTCTGGTAACAAATTATATAAAATATCTGCCCATTCCTTATGAGATAATTTCATTAATCTTTCGATTTCAGCCCATAATGCATTAAATCTTTTTTCTGTTGTTTCTATTTTATCGTAACTATGATCTATAAAATTATTTTTAATTTTATATCCTTGATTTTCTAAAAATGTTACTGTATTAGGTGGTCCAAAAATTACAAATGGTTGCATACTTGCTATTGTTTTATATATTTTTTCTGTTATAAAACCTATATTATTATCTATTCTGGCCTCAGATACTATTTGAAAATATGTATTAACAACATCGTTTATATCTAATGTCGGTGAAGGAGTTGCTATAGACGAAACAAGATAATTATGATTTTTACCTATAGTAAAGTCAGGAAATACTTTTTCTTTTCCTATTAATTTTATTGGATGTTGAATATCTAAAATTTTATCCAATACTTGTTGGGAACAAGTAGTATTAATATTTCTAATACTATCTAATGATGTAGCCCATGAAGATTTTGTTGTTTCTTTATACCCGCTACCAGAAGATCCTCCCCAGGATATGATTGTTTCTTGTGATTCAACAAGACTATTTTCAAACATTTTACTCATTAATGCAATCCTCCATGGTTTAGGACGACGCATATATAATAATAATTTATGTTTTCTATTAGTTCTATTTGTTATTCGGTTATGTTGTTGCACTAACAATTCTACCCAATCTTCTCTAGCTATGTTACTTCCTTGAAATAACATATATGTTAATCTTTCAAAAATATTTGTCCAAGTTGATGATATTTCATTAGACATATTTAAATTACTATCGCCTGTTATCCATATTAAATTATCTTGCTTTACATTTATAAATTGATTTTTTATTTGATCAAAAGGCAAATTATTAAAAGGTTCGTGGCTATGATTTAATAAAATGTTACATTTATCATTATTAACGTCATCAATAATATTATTTGATAACGATATTTTTTTAAATTTATTATCTATCCATTCATTTATTTTTTTATGATTTATGCAAAACATTAAAGAATACTTATCTTTAGGTATTTGATATTGAGGAATTGCATCATAATAAAAAGATTCTTGAATAGGATTTCCGAAATATCCACGTCCTAAAATATTATAATTTGTTGTTGATTTCTTAAAATAATAATAAAATTTATTATGAATATATTTCATTTGAATGTTTTACAGGAATATTCCTAAATTTGGCAAATTTATATTGGGCATGTATTTTATCAACAGTTGATCCTTGCGTATAATTATTATCACATAAATCAATTACAACATTACATTTAAATTTATCTTTCATGTATTGCATACCTAATTGTCGATGCCAAACACAACCAGGAAAACTAACACCACAATAGTATAATTCTGTTATATTATTATGCATTAAAAAACGCAAAAAAATTGACTCATCATTTGTTGTTATTCTATTGCTATAATTATAACTATCAACCCCGTTATTATATGGCATTTGATTAGTACCATTTCTACATGCTCGTTCTATATATGTATAAGGCGGTTCGTCATAATTAACCATAACAACAGGATATTTTATTTTTTCTAATAATAAAATTATTTTTGTATATGTTTCTCCAGGACCATGCCGAGCCCACGGATCAATAATAATTAAACATTTATGTTGTTCTATCATAATTATAGTTTTTATTATAATAAGAATTAGTTATGTTTTTATTTAATGAAAGATAATTATATATTTCATTAGTGTATGTCCTGGCTGTCGAATTGGCATATTCCATATTAGAATACAACGACGAATAAAATGAGTTAGATAGTTCTACTTTAGAATTAAGCAAACTAGATAATTTTCTATACTTTTCTTTTGTTTCAAAAGAATGTATTGGTTCGTAATATTTTGGTTCATTTACATGAACAGGCATATGAAATTTATCATCTCTATAAAATGCTAAATTTAAATGATGATAATTGCTATATAATCTAGGAAATATATGATGTAAAATATCAGACCATTGGTCTAATGATATACGACATAGTCTAATTAATTCTTCTTTTATTTTATCCATTCTATGTCTAGGATTTACTATTTTATCATATGAATGATCTATTATATCATCAAATACATCATACCCTAAATGCCTCATATATTCTATAACATATGCTTGGCCAATTACAATAAATGGTTGTAAATATGCTATAGGTTTAAAAATTTTTTCAGATACAAACAAGGCACCTTGTTGTTCATAAAATGTTTCACATACAATACTAAAATAAGAATTATAATATGAATTATGATTAAAAAAAGTTACCATATTACGACTAAATGGTATGTTGGGTTCTAAATCACTGGATTTTTCGTCGTGTTCAGATAACCATGTAAAATATTCTTTAACATCGGCTGGAGTTGCAAAATAACTAGCAGTATCATTGGCTATACGATATTTCCATTCTTGAAACAATGCGGTATCTAACGGCTTGTCGGTTTGTTTATCTCGTTCAAACGAAGTATTCCAACTAAACAAACCAAAACTATAATCTATTTTATTTGGTAAATTTTCGGCAGCAAATTTACAAATTTCTATTCTGTGGGGTTTTGTAACTCTGTTTAGACATAAACCATACCATTTTCGTTTCTCTTTAGTTAATATTAATTCTTTTAATTTATGTATTACTTCCTGGTGTCTTGAAAATGATAATGTTGCAACGCTTCTTTCCCATTGATTATAAAATGTAGTCGGAATACTAATGTTACTTCCTAATAAAACATCTCCAGTTGTATGTATAACTTGATTAGGTGTTAAATTTGTAAGTTTAAAAAATTTATCCCATTGTAAGATATGTCCGACCCCTTCTTTGGAAGTATCTAAAATAATTTTACATTTATCTTTATCTAATAATTTTTTAATTTTATCTGGAAGAATAAACTTACAATTATTCTCCAAAGTTGATAAAATTTCTTCTTTACTTGTTTTTTCTACATTACTTTTATTAGAAGCATAGCCTTGTGGTAGAAACATACCATACATTACATTAAAAGATATATAATAATAACAATAATCTTTTTCTGGTAAATCTTCTAAATCTGTTATATTAAAATTTATATGATGGTGAGTAATATTTTTAATAGTATTGTAATTTTTATGATTTCTATATGCTCCATAATTAATTTTATAAAAAAATACCTCAGTTGCTCTTTTTATGTAATTAACCTGGTTATTTTCTACGCTAAAAACAAAAGGATTATTTTTTAAAAAATTACCAACATCGTCTTTTTCAAAAACAAAATTATAATTATGCATTTTCTTTATTATATAAACTATCTATAATGTTATCGTTTTTTGAACACATTCTAGAGCATTGTGCTATTCGGCCATTTCTATGAGTCTTTGACCAAGTTTCTTTTATTAGATTAAAATATGAATTTTCTACTATATAACGAACACCATGTGTAATACCATTAAAATTATACGATGTTCCTAGCATATTTATAAAATTAGCATATTGAATTTCTACATGTGAATCGGCTTCTTGTGATACATGTCCTAAGTAACAACACGGATGAACTCCTCCGAAACTATCTATAAATATCTCAGAATTGTTTATGGTACTACAACTTACTTCTACATCATCTAAATAATCAAAATAACCTTCTGAAACTAGTTTATTTAATTCTTTACACTTTATATTATAATCTTCAATAAATTTATTACGATTATAGGAATGAGGATATAGTTTTTCGTTTTTATTTTGCTTTGCTTTTAAAACATCTATATTTCTATTTTTCTCACTGGGGGGATGTATAAAATAATCATGATCACCATTTTTATTAACAACTTGCATTGCTTTAACTGCATAATTGTCTGATTCGAACCCAAATGCTTTTTTAGGAGCGAAATATTGAAATCCTAATTTTTTTGATAATTCACGTGCTTCGTTTATTTGATGCTCGTTATGCTTAAAAATTAAATATTCCCAAGTTGCGATACCTCCTGCTTCTATAAATGAAGTTGCATTATCTATAATTTTATTCCAATCAGTACCTCGTCTATATAAATGATTCGTGTCGCTTAATCCATCTATACTCCATATAATCGTATCAGATGGCGAAAGAATAGTTGCAATGTTTTTCCAAAATTCGGGTGTTCTAAGACTACCATTAGTATGAATTCTTATATTTGCGTCACTACATGATTTAATATAAGTTAATATAGGAATAATGTCGTTGCAAGTAATAGGATCGCCATAATTACCGCAAAATAAAATCGAATCTATTTGTTTTAAAAAATCTTTTAAAAAAAGTTTTTTAAAATCATCTATACTTAATTCTGCTTTTTTTAATGAGGGGAGCTCATATCCTCCTTGAACATTTCGAGGACATCCAGGGCAATTAGCATTACATTTTGAACTTAATTCAACGTGAATTTTTTTAATATCTTCATATTTTATCATCTAACACTCTTTTATAATGATCATTTTTAGGTTGAACACCGCTAGTTCGTTCTTGAGGTACAAATTTATAATCTAAAGAATTATACCATTCAACTAATTCCGGCCAATCAGCAAATGTATCAATAAAAGATTTATTTCTGCGTTGATCGTATTGAGTATAAAATGCTTTAAAATTTTGTTGTCTTTTGGTTAAATCGGTTGCACCATCAAATCCTTCAACTTCGTTTTTTAAATAATTTATTAAAGTAATTAATCTATCTACTTGATGACTTTTTAAACCTTCCTTAAAATATGGTGGCTGACTATTATGTTCTATAAATTCTTCCAATTCTTTAATTTTTTGTTCAACCAAATATTTAGGTAATGTTGTAATACTTTGAAAACTAGGCCACCGCAAGATATTAAAACTCATATCTATTTTAATATCTTTATATGTTTCTTGAAAAGTAAAAATATATTCTATTAATTTTGTAATGCTTGCTAAACACAATGCATTAACCGTAAACATTATATGTATTAATTTTATTCTACTATGTTTTGCTATAATATTTAAATTATCAGTCCATTGGTCCCAAACTAATCCATCTCTAATATATTCTGCATGTTTGCCATAACTTTCGTTACTTGTGTAAATATGACATGTGTTTATATAATGGCTAGCTTTAACTAATTTATCGCATATTTCAAATTTAAAACCCAAATTAGAATTAATTGCTAATATTACTTGGCATTCTTTATGCTCTTTCCACCAATCTAGTAATTTCCAAAAATTATTACTAACAGTTGGTTCACCACCAGTTACCCGCAATTCTTTTAATGTAATACATAAATCGGCACCCCACCATTTCCAAAATGCTTCTACATAAGGATTATTCTCATTTTTTGATCCATATGGTAACGCCCATTCTCCGGTTTGAGCAAATGTTAAACCGACATCATCTGCTCCTTGTAAACTATTATATGCACCATGTGTTCTTATATCTTTACTCCATGTAGCGGAGCACGTAGGATTACAATAACTACATGCAAAATTACAATTATTATCAAATGCAATTTCCAATGTTAATAAATCTACATCTTCATTCCATTTGAATTTAGTAATATCTCGCAATTCTTTTTCTGTATATACTACACTTTTATGAAATCTATCACTTATATTATTAATATTATTATCTTCTATTTTCCAACAATATTCGCATTCAGAAGGCCGGATTCCTTCTAACATTTGTTTACGAACTAATTTTTTATATTTTGTATTATGAATTGCTTTATAATTAGTTTTAATCTCATTTTGGTCTATAGGATGCGGAGGCGGATGATGACAACTAGAATTAACTCCTTGTCCTAACCATATAGTTGCATTATACCATTTTGCTCCGCAAAATGATTTACTTTTTGAATTGAGAACTCGTTTAATATAGTTAACAGTAGGCTCTAAAAATGCTTTATGGACCGTACTCATATGCTTCTCTATCAACTACTACATTTACTGCATATTTTATCATATTCCTATTTTTTTCACATTCAAAATAAAATTCTTTTAATTCAGGAAAAGTCTTTAAAAAATTTGTACCTCGTCTTTTGTCCATTTCATTTATTACATCATAAAATTTTGCTCTACGTATACTTAATTTTGTTTTATTGTTTTTAGGAACATCAAATGATTCGATAATACGTTGAAACTTAATCATTTCGTATTCTTCAAATCCAGTATGGTCTGACGAAATATTGTTTTTCATGAAATCTAAACAAGGTAACATATATTTTTCTTTTATATCATCTGTGAGAATACCTACATCTAAATATTGAGGATGTCTAAGGTACGGAATATCTATACCCATCAACCAAGAATGTGATGGTTTTTCTTTATCTAAATTTATTGTATTGTATTTTTTCTTTAGCTCTAATTGCCATTCTAATATTTTATAAAAAGAAGGTACACTCAAAATATTATAAGTAGACATAAAAACACATCTTAAATCATTTATATTTGCAATTTCTTCTATACGTTGTCTATAAACATCAAAATCTAAACCATATCTAGCATAATTTGCTTGTTCGCCCCAACTTTCTATACTTGTAAATATTGTTAATTTACTTATTGCTTTTGAAGTAATGAGATTTTTACATAAATTTATAAATTTTGACCATACTTTTTCAGGTACACTAAGGTTACTATTAATTGCTAATGCTAAATTAGGATTGGGATTTTTTAAAAAAAACTCCATACTTTTAAAAGTATCTTTGCTTAATAAAGGTTCGCCTCCTGTTATTCTGTATATTTCTAATTTATCATAAATTTCTGGAAACCATTTCCAAAATGCATCTATATAAGGATTGGTTTGATTTTTTTTATAATAAAGATCATCTAAATTTTGCCATCCTTGCTCTATACGTTTATAGTTATTATATTCTTTTAGAACTACTACTGGTCCGTGTTCCTTCAATTCTTCTATCCAAGCCGTACTAAATTCAGGCCCACAATATATACATTTTTGATTACATGCATTAGTAAAACTAACTTCTAAATATTTTGGAGGAACATTTTCATCACCGGTCATTAAACTTATTTCATCAAAATCTTTTAATGCCCAAGGCTCGATAGTTTTCATTTGCCGATCGCTATACTGATTTTGATCTTCAATACGCCAACAATAATCGCATTCTTTAGGCCTATTACCTTCAAGCATGAGTTTTCTTTGTTGTTTTTTAAACTCTGTATTGTGTAATGCAGAAGGATTTTTTTCTAATTCTGCTAACGGTATTTCATGAGCTGTTGGATGATGACAACTATGTGTTAATCCTGTTTCTAAATGTAACGAAACTTGATTCCACTTTGCTATACAAAACCCAGGACCTATTTCGTCTTGTTTGTTTTTCATTAATTCAAAATTATGCGACGAATGAACTATATAATTACCTCTTTTTTCCCAATTTTCATTTAATATACTCATATTTCCCAATTTTCATTTAATATACTCATATTATTTGATCCTCTCTAATTAATGGAGCGGTTCGTGGCGGATTTGTGTAAGTTTCTTTAAAGAATTTACTACCTAAATCATCAAGATCGGCAATTTCTAAGTTTAATTCTGATCTTAAATCTTCGCCTATTCTACATGTCTCAGATATTAATTTATCAAAGTCATATGTCCAACCTGTATAAGTACAGGTTACCCCAGCATTTACTTCACTTTCAAATTGTGGAGCAATATTCTCTTTCCAGTAACGTGTATGCCATTCAAAATCACGTACATCAACCCAATTCCAATTATCTCGTTCAAAGTTTGTCATCCAACATCCTAAGCGAGCACCATACATACACCACCAACCATTTAATGTATCTGCACCAACAGACATCCATACTAATAATCGTTTATAATTTTTATAGTGTACTCGTGCTTTAAATTGGTCTGCAGGTACAACATCTCCCATATCTAAACTCATCTTACAACCTTCGCGAAAGCCTGCTCTATATGCTTGATATGGAGTTGCATTATTAAAAATTGTACTATAAATATTATTCATTTGCACATAATGTATGTCCCAACAAAAGTCTACTTGTCCTTCTTTAGAATTGGAATTCTCATGTGTCATCATGTTTTCAACTACGGCTTTAGGCCAACATTTAATTCCTCCATTGCCATATACTAAACCGTTTACTTGATTTTTAGCACTCCAGCTAATAACATCAACAGACATATCAATTTTTGTATCATCTAATTCGATATTTAAAAATTCAGGATCAATAATATTATCAGCATCAATACCAATAAATCTATCAGTTTCGGCTATTTCCGCGGCCGCCTTATGTGCGGCATCGCTTCCCCATATTCCGTGCGAACGTTTAGCCCATGGAATTTTATTAAGTAAATCTGCATAATTATCATCAGCATTAGGCTCATCATAACTAATGAATACAACATCGTATTCTGTAATTGGTATTCTCATTGTATGCCCATTAAGATTTTTTGGTGATTATGAAGAAAGTTTACTTCTTCATTTGTATTAATCCAAAAGTTATATACTCGTTCGTTTTTTATTTCTAATATAGGTATTCGTATAACGTCGATTAAATCGTTTGTATTGTTTTTGTTTACACAATATAATTGTATATAGTCATCTAAAATATCGTACTTTGCAAAGTTTTTAATAGACGACATACAAGCATAACGTTTTGAATATGTGTTAGTTTTATAATCTAGTTCTACTTGTTCTTGCCAAATTGCTAAGTCTGAATATTTTTCATGCATTGCTACTTGAATTGTATGAAATTTTTCTTGGTTTTCAAGTATTGCTGAAAATTGGTTTTTATAAAACATCTTATAATCTGAGAAAAGACGTTGTGTAAAAATACTTAGTTCATTATAATTTACGTGAGTTTTAATATCAGAAATATCAAATGTATATTGTCCATCTGCTAAAAATTGTTTTGTGTTTAATTTTAAAGTATCTAACAAAATGTGTGGCTGGTTCTTCTTTGTAATCCAAAATTCTAAAACGTTTTGATTAGTTGTAATATTAACTTGATTACTTAATTCTAAGTTTAGTAATTCGTCATATATTTGTTGTCCTACTTTGAAATATAAAACATCATTATCTTTATCAATGATTACATTAATGTCGCCATACGTATTATCCCACTCAAATTCAGGAACTTGAAATAAGGATTGTTCATCAACACGAATGTTAATTTTATTATCTTTAAGTTTTATATCGTAATCACGAATGTCGGGATTATAGTGTACTTGAAGTTTATTATAATTAACATCTTCTTCTAAGTATCCTTTAACGTCTTCTGTTTGGTGCAATGTTTCACGTATATTTTCTGTATCATACGTTTCGCTTGGTCTATGTCTAAACTCTAAAACCGCACCAGTATATTTGTTACTATAAACCCACAATTTATGATTCCTGTCAACTGTTTCAACGTAACCACTCATGTAATTGCTTCTTATATATTGAGATAACTTTTTTATCTTTGTAATGTAGTAACTTATTTACTTTATAATTTTCTATTGCTATTCCATCGTCAGAAGGCCATATTTTTAAGAAGGATGACCATGCTGGATTTCTAATTCCAGGAAATGTTCTTTCTAAGAACGGATTCATATGTACATATGTGTATACATTACTTTTAATTTCTTTAGTTATGCCCAATATATGAGCAGTCAATGATAATGCTATTGTTGAATCAAAGTTTTTAAATTTAATAGTCTTGTTAACATATGGAAAAAATGATTGCCAATATTGACAAACTTGATACCATAAATTAAAAAACTCTAACGTAGTTTCGTCATCTCTTTTAAATGCAAAAGTATGAGGAAGAATAGTTTGAATATTGTTTTCTTCTAGTACTCTATGATTATATGGTAACTTGTATCCTCTAAAACTTAAAACAGTTTGCGGAAAAGTTATTGTTTTAATTAATTCAATATAGTACTGATTAAAATTTTGATTGTCGGTTATTATAAAATCATTATCAAGAAATAACGTAACTTTAAATGGGGTTAGCCAATACAAAGTGCAAAGATTAATTTTCTTATCAGTCCAATAACTATCAATAGCAATTTCCTGCGGAATAAGATAATCAATTTCTTTCATGTTTAACTTTTGATCTGTTATTACTGCAATAGGAACATCAGGATATGATTTTTTAATACTTTTAACACATACAAACAAACAGTCTTTTTGTACTGGATCACTATTTTTATCTAATAACAATGTAATACCAAAGTCTGCTTCTATTGGCGTTATCTTCCATTTTTTATAAGTTGAGCTCTTTTTCATAATATTCTATTACCTTAGGTGCTATTCTACTAATTGATCGTTTATTCATCATATGAATATCTACATCTCTCCATGTCACTGGAATGTCTTTCCAGTTTTCTTTTTGATCATTAGCCATAATGCTATATATCCCGTCATTAAAATCATATATCTCATCTTTCTGATCACTAAAGTACATTCTTTCGTTAAAATTATACCAGTCTGATTCTTTTGAATCAGACATAATATGCGAAGCAATACTTACACAATAATCAGTCCTGTATAGTCCTTGTGGAAAGTTATATAAAAATTTAAAGTAATTATAATTATCCTTAACATATTCCCACATATCAAAAAATATTTTTGCCTCGTCACTTTTATCAAATGCAATAACAGTCGACCATTTCATTTTTATACCTGCATTATGTAACCATATTTCTTTCCATAATGGGTTATTTCCACGAATGTTTTTTGCATTAACAAACATACCTATTGGCGAATTCATTTCAAAATAACTATCTAACATGTTTGACATCACAAGGTAATCTAAATCTATTAAAATAGTTTTATCATACGGAGTAATTTGATACACTTCGTGTTTATTGCTATTAATAAATGGGGCTCTAAATTCAGTCCACGGACTATCAAAATGATTCCGTATATTTTTATTTTCCCCCATATCTTCAAGGGGATTTTCTGTTACCATTACAACGTCGATAACTTTTTCTAATATTTTAGGCTTGTATAATTGTTTCATATACGAGAGGGAACCCTCGTCAGTAATTAAACAAAAGTTATTATTTTTTAAATATGCTTTTGCGTGTAATGCACAAATATATGCCATTTCAACATAGTTGATTTCATCATTATTATATGCAAAGGCACATAATCCATTATTTTGAGGCATCTAATAATTTTTCCATATTTCTTGCTTTTTTAATCTTACTAAATTGTATATTCCAGTCATTCATTGTTGAGTTATATTTTTCAATACATGATTTTAATAACTCATCTATATTGTCAATTTTTACAGGATTATCATAGGCATCAATAAGTGTAGTTTCCTTTTGTTTTTCTTGTTTTAATGTACCAAGAAAACTAATAAGTGAGTGCGTTATTTTAATTTTTTGTCCTGAATGTATGACATGGAGATTTTGATCTGAAGCAAGTTTAAGGTTATTTTTTTGATTTTCTAGCACTAATCTGTAGTTTGTGAAGTCTAATGCTTTTTGTAATCTTTCATCCATATTTCCTTTTTACGAATCGTCGGAACTTGTCATGGTATTTATAATACTATAACTTGGCTTTGTTGTATGATGTTTAATACCACGGCTTGCTATGTCTGCTCCTGCACGACATTGCCATTGTATTGATTGGGTTCCGTCTATCGGAGCTCCCATGGAACTTATATATTGTACTTTAAAATATAATTCGTTATCTATTAATTTGACATATATTTTTACCCTATCAGCAGAGTAACCACTGTATCCTGAATATCCGCTACCGCTATATCCACTGTATCCTGAATATCCGCTATATCCACTATACCCGGAATATCCTGAATATCCGCTATAACCCGATGATGCTCCACTAACAAATGATAGTTTATAATCAGTTGTTAAGTTGCAAAAATTAAGACCATATATTGTTCCACCTGTTCCGGTATAATTGGCTCCGTCGATGGTCCAATAATAAGTGCCTATTTTTGATACAATACCAGCCCATGTTGTTCCGGCCGTTGTGGTTGAGCCTGCTGTTGTTGGTGTAATCCTTACATCGGCTCCGCTATTATGCCAATAACGTACATCATCAAAATCACTAAAACTAAGTTTTATTTCAGATACTATTGCATTTGTCCATGCATCTTCTCTAGTTATAGTTGTAAAATTTAATAGTTCTGCTTGTGAAGCCGAAACATAATTATAGTAATTTCTTGTATAAACCTTACCTGCATTAATGGTTACAGTCTTTGTTAAAAGCTCATTAATGCCATCAGCAATAGCATTATAGTGTGTGGCTTTAATTGTTTCGCCACGTGTTACAAGTGTAACAGAATTTCCGCCTGCTGTCAAGGTATAACCAGTATGTTCCAAAATTATATTTAAGCGAGCAATTAATTGATTCCAATCTAAATGTGTTATTTTCGCGGAATGTTGTTTTGAGTTTCTGTTTCCCCAACCGAATTTGTAATTAACACAATTAGCACCGAGTAATGTTGACACAGCACCTGGATAGAGATCTCCAAATACTTTGTTTATACTGTTATAAATTTCAGTAAATTGTGCTTGTGAAACGGTATCTGTTCCAGCGATAACATCATAGTGTGCCACGAAATTTTCCTTTTAAAACGATCGCATAATCATTACTTCAATTGATCCAACGCTGGTACTATCATAACTTTCTAATGCTTTAGCAAAACCAATTTTAAATTCTGAATCAATTTGACTACTATACTTAGTATATGCTTCACGGGTCATTAGTCCACTTATTGATGTTGCAACTCCTGGTGTATTACTGGTTACCATTACGTCAAATTTGTTAATTTTTCCTACTACTTTGCATGGAATTCTTCCCATCATTGCTATTTGAGGATGCGTCGCATCTGTTCCTGCTTCTGAATTCATTAAGTATGCTGGTGCAGTTGACACAACTCCTATAACATTTAGCTGGCCTTTGGCAGTAGTTTGCGTAACTTCTTTTGTACCTCCTAGCATCATTACAGTACCAGGCTCGTAATTGGCATCGGCTTCATATCTTTCTGCCAAATCAGCATATTCAGAACTACTTGCTATTCCCCAATACCTTGGATTCATTGTTGTATCTTGCCGTAAATTTATTCCTGGTTTAATTATTGGAAAATTTGCAGTATACAAAGTGCCGTCGGCTTGTGTAGCAGTAGATGATGGAGTAAACTGATTCTCGGAGGTCATTATAAACATAGTTTTATTACTAGCAATAAATTCCATAATTGCTTTTGCTGAACCCGTGCTATCATTTATTGTTTTAGCAACAACAGAACCAGCACTACTTGATCCTAATCCCATTGAACTATATGTCGATCCTGAATATACTTTAAGAACATTATCTGTTGAATCGAGCCAAAAATCACCTTGTTGCTGGTTAGTTGGTTGTGTGCCCGAAACAACTAAGTTTGGTGTAATTCTCCAATTGCGACCAGTATCTAGGTATTTTAATCGATTATTACCACTATCAAACCACATTTGGCCAATTATTGCATTTGTAGGATTTGTTGAACTTGAGAAGTTATTTAATAACGAAACCATGTTCGTATTAAGATGTAACCCATAGTTTGTACTATTTTTTCCTACAAGAGTTAATGGCGTAGACGTCGTATCTGTTGTACCATCAGAGATAGTTGCAACTACTGAACCATCTGCTCCTGTTATTGTGTATGCCATATCAACCGCACCTTATTCTTATTGTATAAATTGTTTGTATAATTCTATTTGATGACTTTTCAACTGGATGAAACACAACATGACTAAGTAAATTTCCTGCACCTAATGTACCGCCTGTATGTCTTGCCCTTAAACCCAGTTCATCAAATACAAATGTACCACTAACACTTGCATTATTATCTAATGTTCCTTGATCAACTCCTGCTAAATTAAATGTTGTATCGGATGCTACCGGTTCTCCATAAGCCATTGTGCATGTAGCAACAATATCTGTATAATTTTGGCCGTTAGTGTGATTTACTGTTAAATAATTCGCACTTGAATCAGTGTTATTACTGTCTGTTGCATCTATAACTTTATAAAACTTTCCATTATACAAACTACCCGATGCAGTATCAGTATTTGTAGATTTATATGTTATTGCTCCTGCAGAATCAACGTTGGTTCCACCATTTCCAAAGTGCATTTCCCAAATAGATTGCCCTTTATTTGCGGCCGCATTTGCTAAGGTAATACTCATATTCTCGAAATTAATTTTATTTCGTTTATTAACGAGAACACGACCAGAGTCGAGATCCTTTATGAGTATGTGTCCTTCTACTAGCGGAGTTACTGTATCTAAAAACATTATTCGTCCTTGTTATTAATATTTAGCATCAAGTTATCGTACCATGATAGCCCTTGAGCTTTATTGCTAAATCATTCGTACTATTGTTTATTCTTGCTCCTAAATCATTCCATTGTGGTATACGTGGAAATCCTAAGTTACGTTGGTTAGGAGCAGATATTAATGGATTTGTACTTTCCCATCTATTTACATTTATTTCTTTTAATTTATTTGCATCTTTTACTTTGGCACCGGATGTATGAGCTACTGCACTTGTGCCTAGCATTCCGCGCCTTAAATTATAAAACGTTGATCCAATCATTTTATCAAATTCTATACATTCATTGTCAATCCATATTCTTCCAGGAAAGTAATCTAAATAAAATACATTATCAACACCACCCTGCTCGTCAATTGTTGGGCCTACAATGCCTGTTGTCGAACTTACTATTAATTCTGTTGCATCAGCAGTTATATTACCACTTAATGTAATACCTTTATCTTCTATAATCATAAATCTTTGATGATTTTCTCTATCCTGTATTATATTTTTCCAAGATCGTGTAGCACTCCATGTTGATCCTGTTATAACAGTACTACCTGAATGATTACTTTGTACTCTTATTTCTACTGTTTCACGTAAGAAACTTGGTATCATTTCGTTATTCCAATTATTCCATGCTGTTGCAGTATAAAATCCACTAGCATCTATAATATCAGTAGGATCGGTTAGTGTAGTAAATGCATCTCCATCGAATATTGTGGCTGGTTCTGCTTCTGTAAATGAGGCATTTGCATATCCTATGTAATCACCGCCAATACTATTAGTAGATATATCTACACCTTCGGGGTGTAAATTACCTTCTGAATATTTTTTGGTTATATTAAATAAAATATTAACTTTATCACCAGCAGTTAATTTAGAATTAAAGTTTACAACACGACCATCAACCATATACATATCTTCGTATGTTGATGCATCACGTAGTGTGCCATTTACATATACTGCAATAATTGCACTTCCTGGATTCCACGATATTGTTGTACCGCCCATAGTTGATGTAAAATCATTCCAAGGAATTTTAACATAATCTAAATCTCTACCCGGACGACTTGGATGTAAATCTTCTACCATAGTATATTCATATACGTATGAATCAACTTCACCATGCATAATTTGTATATTTGCAACATGTGTTAATGCATTTCCATATGTTCCAGCTCTACCATCTATCTCAGATAGTGTTATATTTTGCATATCAAACATATGTTTAGAAAATAACTCTTTATCTAACTTAGAGTGATAAGGCTTTGTTTCATTATAATAATCTATTGTATTTTGTGTATTTTCAACATTATAACTACCAGGTTGTATGTCGCCTTTACTTACAAGCCTAAATTTATTTTCACTAGTTTTTTGCATCCAAGGAACAAAATTTTGTTCTTGTAATACATAACGCAACATATTAAAAAACATAGTATTGAATCGAGATTCGTATGCCTTTGAAAATATTTTTAGTAATAAGTCATTTGCAATAATTTCAAATTCTACTTCAGCATCATTATCAAATCCATAAAAATCAAATATATCGCTGTCGTATCCTGTACTAGATGTTTGCCATAATGTATCTAATATTTCTATTGTTGCATTTTCTTTTTTAACTAATACAAACTTCTGTGTATCACCAATTTTTTGTACCTGGAACCATTCTCTCCTGCCGGACCCGTCATCACTAATTTCAATTATACTGTTTATTGTATATGTTGTAGCATCTAATTCTGCAAATGTTGCTTCGTCAGCAACAATTTCCGAGCTTGATTCGACTGTTACAGAAGAATCCTGCCAATCAATATACTGCCAATATGTTGTTGGGTTATATGTATGTAGTCCTTTTGTATATGTTGTCTTTTGCATATCCAAAACAATAGTACCAGTTGTTCTCCAATAACCAACATTATCAACTATGTTAATTTCTTTTAATATTACATTAGCACCGTCAATAAATTCTCTTTTAGCGGCGGCTCTATTTTTAAACCAACTTTGTCTAGGCCGTATTTCATTTCCATATCTAGCATACGGATGTAAAGCGGTGTCAGGTAATTCTAATCGTTTATTACGTTTTTTGTAATTTGTATTAGCGGATGCAGTAATTACTTCAACGTCGGTATCTTCTAAATCATATACAATTTTCCAAGGTTGAAACGCAAACGAAGTAGTTGCCGGAGCAACATAACTTGCAAAATTTGTACTAGCATTTATGGTTGTCCATGGATACCAAACACCTTCCGGTAGTTCTGATCCTGTTATTCCTGATCCTGGTAAGCCCGGATCTTCACCTAAATTATGAGTTTTAAAACACTCATAATAATTAGCACTATATAAAACTGTATCACCTTTATTGAATGTGCCGTTAGAATCTGCTTCTTGTAATAATTTTACTTTATTTGCAGATAATGCAGTACTAATGTTACCGCCCATATGATCAATCAATACTTCCCAGTATTGATTATTAGCCATTACAACATCACCACTATTATACTTGTATAATGCACTATAATCTGTTCGTAAAGTCCAAATTAAATGTGTTGAATAATCTGAAGAAAATCCTATTAAGTTATCTAGTAATCTTGCTTTATATTTTTCTGGTAATTTTTCACTGCTATCATTTTCGTATATAGTCTGCCATTCATCATGTGTAGATTTTTCACTAATATTAAATCTAACTTGTACGACTGTATTAGTCTCAATTAAATCTTCAACGTTTGCTATTGTTAATGCATTAGGAGCAATAGGGGCACACCACTTAACTCCCATATTAGTTGGATCTTTTATGTATCGAGCAATATCAAATGTGCTTAATGATTTATTAGCATTTATTGCATATGTTTTATTTTTTACCCAGAAGTAATAATAAGTTTTTAAATCACCATTTGCATCTATTTCGTCTTCTACTGTATAATAATAATGTGTGTTATTTTCAACTGTTATAGAATATGGTGTTCCGCTTACTTCTATATCATCTTTAACTGTACCTTCGGCGGTAGTCGACCATGCTTCTGGATCTATAGAACTTTTTGTCCATTCGTACACATCAATGCTTGAAGCCGGAAATTCTTTGCCCCAATAATTATTTCTATAAGTTAAAGTAGATTGTTCATATTCAATATAACCTACATTATTAAGGTCCCACCAAATTAAACCTTCTTTTTCAGTTGCCCAGTGAGTTGTATCATCACCTGTATACGTTGTATCTGTTGAATTACTATAATTTGCAGGATCCCATAGGCTCTTATAATCTATATTTTTATCTGCTTCGCCTGGTATAATACCTTTAAATGGGTCATACAATTCGCATTCAGCAAGTTTTTTATTTGTGTCACCATTATATAAAATAACTCTATCAATATTTCTTTCATCAATTTTTGACTGTTGATATCTAATAACAGGTTGTCCTAGTGTGGAATCAGATAATGGTCCCCACCCGTAACATTTATTAACTGCCTCTTGATAATTATCTGCATTATATTTTAAGAATACAGTTAATGCATGTAGCCTATTATGTTGATATACTGCCCATCCTCTATACGTAGCATCATAATCAACATATGCAATAGCACCATCTCTCCAAAAGTATTCTGCATTTGATGTGGTGGCTGTTAATTGTGCAGTTGTTTGAAAACGTGTTGGTTTAAATGCAAACATCTTACCTTCTGTTATTGTTGATGTTTCCGAAGCATATTCGTCAATTAAAAAGTGGTCTGTTGCTCTTAACGAGCCATCGTTGTTACTTCCAGTTGGAAATCCAATAACTTTGTGTATGCCGTTTACATTTGTATTAGCAGTTGCAACTCCGGTAATTACTACATAATCACCTTTTTTAAGATTATGATTGCCTTTAGTTTGTATTTGTGCTTCATCTCCAGTAACAACTCCTTTACAAATTTCTATAATAGCATTTGTAGGTTCTAATGTTGCTGTTGTTGTTTGGCTTGTAAATGTAGTATTATCATAATCCATTAACTGTAAAATATTCCAGCCCTTATCATCATATTGATTAACCCAAATTCTTGAATTACCAAGTGTATCTTCGACTGCTAACCAGTTAGGTTCATCTAAATAAAATCCTTCGTATCCTGTTCCGTCTATTATCCATAATGCTGGTGTTGGTACATTTAATGTAATTGAAGCATTATCTGATGATTTTGTTACTTTCTGTGGGTATATAACTAAGTCTGCTGATCCAGCAGTTGCATCCCAGTTTTCTACTTCTTCTACATGATGTGTTTGCGTTGGAACAGTTTCATCAACATCAGCACCTACCCATGTTAATAACGTACCTATTAATGGCTTTTGTGTTAATCCATCAACAGTAATTGTATCACCGCTTTGATCTGCTCCTTTTACTGCACAACTTTTACCATCATAACTTGTCATTCCGAGTTGTGCTTCCCACAGTTTACCTTTATAACGTACTTTGTCGCCTTTATTATAATTACTTGCCGCCGACCATTCTGTATATGATGTAAGACTTAACTTACTATATAAATCTGGTATATCAGTTAATTTTTGTACATAATGATCTGCTTCACTTAATAATGCATAGCCTGAATACGGAAGATCACCCTCTGGATCTTCTGTTTTTTGCCATCGGGTATATTGTCGTCTTTCTGCTTCAGCCATATTCCACGTATACATGGCCCGATCATAAAATATATCTGTATTAAAACCATATTCATTATTCGTTATGATTAGTGTCATACCCATATCAGAATTACTATTACTATAATAATATAATCTATCACCAGTATCTGATGTAGGCACTACTTCTATGTATCGTGAAGTAGCAGTTGAATGTCCTGCAAGATAATCTGCTTTATTTTTTTCAACGCCTTCTAAAAAGTATTTTACTGTTGTACTATAAGTGGTTCCGCTATTATGTGTACCATTTGGTGTAGTTGAAAATAGCAATGCATCGTTGTCAACAGAAGAATCGGTACTATCAAATCTATATTTTTTGCCTTTATTTAAAACAAGTATTGGACGAACTACTCCATCAAGTTGAAATACATTTTTAAGTCCAATTTTTGAAACTGTAACTCTAAAAATTTCAGATGTATAATCATCCCACCAATTTTCAGCACCCGTACTTAAATCAGTTGGTTTCCATACCCATCTTGCATCATTAGCAAGTATTTCAATTTTAGTATCTGCTTTAAGATCTTTGTTTGAAGGATCTCGATACTTAGAAAATTCTATTAATTGTCGTTCTTGATTAAAATCTCTAGGTTGAACAACAAATTCTAATGTTTCATTTTCACGTGTAGAACCAAAATCATCTTCTTTAATCATCCATTCTTCGTTAATAGATGTTACACTATTGCTATCATTGTATAGTGTATTTTTGTTTCTTTGTAAACGATTAAAGTTTTCGTTAGTACCTTTATTTTGGATATACCCTCTATAAAATTCAAAACTTACATCATTATCTGTGTTTATATTACGTAAAAATTCTTTTTCTGAATAACCAATGTTGTAACGCAATGCTTTAGATAATTCTTCATTAGCAATGCCTTGTTCAACTGCAAAGTAATCAGTACTAATTTGCTTAACACTTGTTTCAATATTAGGCTCAATAGTATTACTTTTAATCATGTATCCTGGCTCGGTAAGTCGTCCTGTCCAGTCTAATAAACCTATTGTTGATATTCTAACTCGTGGCTGTTTAATACCTAATAACGGACTGTACACAATATCATTAAATTGGGTAGTATTATCAACTGCTATTACGTGTTCATATGTACATATTTTAAAATATAAACAACCAACATCTGCTGTATGTGTTATTTCAAAATCATGTCCTGTACGAAATACTTCTACATCATTATCTTTTATAATACCACCTGTGGTTTTAAAACCATTAATATGTTGATAACCTAACTCTCTATCTAACAATACTGTACCTGATGTTTTAGTAACTGTTATTTTACTTGTCGAAAAACTTACTGTAACATTATTATCTATTGCTTGTGTTACTTCGCCCCAAACAATATATTGTTTTACAACCGCATCTGATGACTTGTCCATCGCTATGCCGCTGGCTTCATACCAATTGTATATTCCTCTTAGCACATCGACTACTTCTTGATTATTTTTTAAAACTACTTGTGTATCTAATATAGTTTCAGTTGTAGTATATCGTTTCTTTTGAATTTTACTAGCACTAACAACATCTGTTGATATTACTGCTGGCTTTGGAGCATAATACTTTATTTCTCTACCAATAGTATCATATGTGCTTAATTTAAAGCCTGTTGCAACTTTTGTTACTTTTATTTGACTGTATACAAACCTTTCAGTTGCCGGACTTTCATATAAAAATATGTGCTGGTTTTCTTCTGGTAATGTATTACCTGATTGTAAATTAAAACTTATAGGTAATTTTATAGCAGTTCTATTATCAATAATAAAGTTATTTGTTTTACATAAGATATGTGGTTGTAAGTTCCGTAGTGTTTTTCCAAATAATGTATTATCTTTGCCTTGTGATAACATAAACTCAAACAATAAATTTTGTATTCCAATTTGTTTCGTTACTGTTCCGGTTGACGTTACCTCGCCATTTGTTATATAATTTGTAAACGTAGTTCTTCCGCCATCTATGTCTGTTATATTAGTACCAGACGTATTAAATTTCTGTGAATCAAAATATCTAAATGCATATTCATTAGCAAACCCAACATAAAACTCTAATACTTCTACAAAGCGAGCAAAACTACTATGATCATATGCATTTTGTACTGGACCGTAATCATTCCATACATAATTTTTTACTAATTGTCCTTTTGATAATGTATTAAAACTTGCTGGGGAAATAATACCTGCAGTAACAGGATCTTGTAATTCACCTGTAACAGAAACAATATTACCTACTATTGTGGAATCAATTGCATAACGTGAATCAAAGTTTTTAGTTGAATCGCCCGGACTATTATAATGTCCTGCTTGAATAGCCGTTATAAGATTTGCACGTTTTGTATCGTCACCACCATTAGCAGTATCTTTCCACGTATAATAAGTTTCCCACCATTCAGGATATTTTTGATATCCAAGTATTCTCCATGGTTCAATGTCTGGTCGAGAAGTTCCAAATTTTTCTTTAATAAGTCCTAATGCATGACCGGAATTATTGAGATCATTATAATTTACTCTAAATTTATCAGTTACATCAAACGTAAATTCAAATGGATCTATATTAAATAATTTTTGCCAAATAGCACCTGATTCTTTTCTAATTAACTTAGGAGCAGTTTGTCGTAAGTCTTTAGTAATAGAAAGATGATATATTCCGTTTGTATCAAATGTATTATATTTTTGTACTTGATTATAAATTCTTCGTTCAAATTCTAATAGTGCATTTTCCGATTTTGTTAAATTATTTTGATCACTTACAGGATACATACTACCATCATGTCCTTGTATAAAATAATTAAATCCATCATGAATTTTAATTGTACGAGGCCCATTATTAAGTGCTTGCATTTTAAGTGCATGAGTAACAACAGATTTATTTGTACTTGTAAAATTACGTACACAAGGTTTAAATAATCTATTAATACCTAAACTTGCTGGTGTATGTGGTATAAAATTATCTTCAATTGCATCAGCATATCTAATTAAAATTATTTTTTCATTTGCTGGTATTGAATCGGGTCTAAAGTTAATTGTGTTAGAACTAATAGTATAGTTGTAACCTGCTTGAGTACCAAGTAATTGTATTGTGTCGTTAACATATATTTCAATATTTTGACTTGTTGGCGTTGTGCCATATGTGCATCCGGTTGGTAACGCAAAAGCCGTTGTAGTGCCATCCCCTACGTATGATTTTTCAGTATACCCTTTATATGCAACATGATTTGTTAAACTAAAGGAGAATCCTTTAGTCTTTCCTTTAGTTAATGCAATTAGTGCATCATCAAGTAATTCTCTATGAGATAATAATGTATAATCCTTACCTAGCATTGCGTTATCAAATGCATTAAGTAACTTAAATTTAAACACTTCATATTGTTGTGCATACCAAAAAATACTTTGCATAATTGGTGCAAAAGGATTATCTAAAATCAACCCACTTATTAATGCCGGATTTTTATATTGTAATATTGTACCCGGTATTGTGTTAAATGATCTAATATTTCTAGAATTATTCTTACCCGAAGATGCTCCTTCAAGTAATGGTTGCTTTCGTAAGCATGTAGTAAAATGTTTATATAACTTACCATAACTTAAACTGGCAGGATTTTCCCAATTAGGATTTTTAGTTAATGGTGCACAATCATCCCATACATCAGTAGCTCGCGGTTCATCAATATAATATTCAATATTAATAACATCTTTTTCTTGTATTGTAGTTACTTCTAATAGTTCATTACTAGTTTCACTTGGTATAATATAATCACCTGTTACTGAATCAAATGTTACAGTTCTACCCTGGCTGCCTTCTGTTGTAAAAAATGGAAATGTAATTTTTGATCCACTTAAATACCAATCAGCAGTTTGAGCTTCTGCTTGTACCTGTGTTCCTTCTTTTTGTATAATTCCGTTTCTATATACTAAAGGTCTTCCATGTTCTTGTTTTTCATCAAATAGGTATATCTCTCCGTAAACAGTACTTGTTGGATATGCGTTATAACGTAATACCGGGTATGTTGCTTTATCAATATTAATTGTTATTGTACCTGATGTTGCATTATTATTAGTAATTCCAGAGGCGGGAACGGTACCGGTTGGATCAGTAATTTTAAATCCTTCGATTTCACTATAATAATTAATTGTTATATCTTTACCAGATGGAAAATATAATTTAGGATTAGTTTCATTTGGCTCTGCTGGAATTTGATGATACCGTCCATTTTTTTTAACAAACCATGAAAATTTATTCCCTTCAAAATGTACATAAAATTCTCGTGAATAATACGGAGTATTAGTTCCTGTATCAATTTCATATTTTCCATTTAATCCTACTGTTCCTGTTACACATCCAGAATATCGAGTATCGCTTGTTGTCGAACCTACTTCAATGTCTTGTATGACAGGAGTGTATGCTTCGTAATTACTTTCATGCCAGCCACTTTGATATTGAGAACCAATTTTAGTATAATATATTCCTGCTATTTCAGTTACTACATTATTTGATTTATACTGATATTCTTTTTTAGACTGATCCCAATCAAATACATAATCATTATTACTTGCGTATAAATCTGCTACCTGTAATCCGATTGTTTCAATAACAGGATTAAAATTTAATTCTGTATCAGTAGTACCGGTTGTATCTGTTGCATATGTAAAAACGTTACTACCAGCAAAGTTGCTATCTGGGTATTTTGTTGTATTATCTAACAATACATTATCTTTATCATACAAATTAAATAAAGGTGCTTGTCCTCTTGCAGTCTTTTGTTGGGAAGTAACAAAGGTCGTTCCATTAAAGTGATAACGAGAACCCATATAGATTTTTGTTGCCGAGGTGCCAGTGTCCCGCTTGTGTGTGAGTACTGATTGTCCAGTTGTAAATGTTTTTTCGCCTGTTAATGTAATTGCAGAACCAACTCCACCAATTGTATACATTTTATTATTAATATCTGTAGTCGAATTTATAAACAGTACTGATTGTCCATTACCAAAAGATACATCGTCTGCACCAGATTTATATGAATAACTTGATTTACCTACAATATCAGCGATACTAGCAGATGTAATGTGGCCAACTTCTGCCGCATGATCGAAACCATGATTATATATTTCTATGTCTTTATTAAATTCTATAATAGGTCGTGTAGCTCGAGCACCCGGATCTAATACTTTAATACCAGGACCCCAATATGTTAATGTATTATCAGATAACGGATCTTGATTTATATTACCTCCTATCTGTTTTGCTATGCGAAATTCTCCATCGCGACTAACAATATCGTCGGCGGCATATGTTACTGAAGCACTCCAAGCACACCCTATTTCCATTGCTTTAAGAGTATCTTCGTGCATCCAATAATTACTTCTACTCCAAGGATTTCCGTTAGTTGCACCAAGGCCAATAGTAATATAATCTGCTTCGTGTTGTTCTCGTGTAGTACCTATTCGTGTTATTATATCTGCGGCTTGTCTTTCGTCAAGTCTTATGCTATCGCCAACACCGGATACTTTAAAATGGAAGTTACCAAGATTTTTAAGTCCCATTCCAGTTTCTAATGCAACAGACACGCCCTCTCGGGTTGTAACATTTGCAGTTATTTCGTTAATAACAGAACCTCCACTACCAAGTGTTGGTACATCAAGAACTAACGCCCAATTAATCCAATAATATTGTTCATAGTTAATAAACTTATCATGGTCAATAGGAGGACTCCATGAATATGCCGAATGCTCAAAAACATCATTCCAATCTTTATCATTTACTCCGTGTCGTTTAAGTTCTGTATATGCATCATCTTGTGTTAGACTTAACTGTATTTCTTTTGTTCCCGGATCTTGACTAAACCAACCGGGACTAAAACTATAATTCTTTTGCCACTCGTTAAGTAGATTTGCTATTTCGTCTTGTGTGGCTGTATGATATCCACCTTTTGCTCTTCCGTAATATTGGCTATATTGTCTTGTATTACCATTACTCATTAAAAAGTCTAGTATAGTTGATAAAACTTTTTTATTAGTATCTGTTCGAAGATAGGAAGGTAATAGGTTAGAAAACTCTTTACGTTCGACTGCTTTATTAGTTCCTGGTTTAGTAGTGTCTTTTATTACCTTAGGAACATGAGGTATATCTGCCATTAATACGACCCTGTTGATGTACTACCACCTACAAACGATGTGGTAACAATTTCTTCTGTACTTGATTCTGTTGCAGTTGTTGCAGTTGTTCTTAAATTAGTATCTGTTAATGCTGAAACAATTTCAACATCTGTTATGTGTGCTGAGCTAATAAACACTTCATCTAAGTTTGGTGTAATTTGAAATAAATCACCAAATACACTTGCTTGACTTACAGGAACAATAACAACAGAACTTACAATACCTGCTAATGATTGGTGTATGTATGCTGATAATTCTGTAAAATAGAATGTTTCACCAAAATCCCAATTTTCAACATTAAAATACGCATCTATTGCGGTAATTACTTTACTTTTTATTTCGTTGTCTGTTAGGTTTATGCCCGGTGCTTTAATAACTTTAAATCTAGCCTGCATTTCTAAATCTGCTTTCTGTCCAAATAATATTTTATACTTTACTGGTTTAAAGACAATTTCGTCCGAACTCATTTTATAATCTTTTATACCACTTAATAATGTATTAAGATCTGTTTGTGTTGGTTCGGCTGGTTTTGTACTAACCGATCCGTTTGCCGCTAACCATTCTCTAAATTCGTTGTCATAATTTTCTGTTAATACAAATATATCAATAATGTTACTTGCTGATGGATCGATTTTTCTTTCATCAGTTGCATAATGCTTCCATTGAAATTTTAATGTCGCTCGTCCTGTTTTTGTTGTAGTTGTAGTATTAGGAGTATAACGTTCATATTCGTATCCACCCTCAGTTACTTTATTAAAATATATTTTGTTTGTATCGGCACCTACAATCTGTTCAAATGAATCTGGAAAATCTGGTACTAAATCTAAGTTCTCATCTGCTGGAGAAATAATTAATTTAGTTGGATCGCTGTATCCATCATTATATGTTACTGTTCCGACAGGATTAAATTTAATATCAGACCCTATTAATGTTGTTTCTCCAGGTTTAGTATTAGTACCTAATACACTAATCTGGTCAACAACAGGTTTATTTGTGTCTACATCAATTGATCGTTTAATATTTGGATTATAAAAACGTACTTCTTTATCACTACTAAAAATATACCTAGAATGTCTAATTAAGAATTCTATTTTATTATTTTTAACTTCAGCACGTATAATCCAACTTGGATTAGTATTTGTATTATCTTGAACAACATTTCTTACAAATGTAGTTGATGGTTCACTGATGTTATCTTCGTCTACGATCCACCATAAATCTAGTCCTTCGTCGTATCCTATACCAAAACTATTTTTTAAAGATAATTGTTCAACAATTAAATCTCGTTCAGATGGTGTAAACTTCCTTCTAAAATGTGGTACTGCATGTCGAATTCTAGCATTATCGGGTATACGTTGACTAAGTGATATTGTTCCGACACCAGCAGTATCTTTACCAGTATAGTTTCCATCAGTATCAAATGTACCTAACCCTGAGCCTGTTACACTTAAAACTTTTGCCCATGTTATTGTATGTGCAGTACTTGACGCCCATGTTGACTCTTCAGTATCTCCAGTTGCTGGTTCTACAAACCCCAGTAATGCATCTTTTTTAATAACTTTTAAAATTGTATCTGTTGTGTAACTAGTGCCAACTGCCGCCGCTGTTGTTAATGATCCACCAACTTTAAAATATCCAGTTGATGTTGTTGACGTACTTGACACTTGTCTAAAGATTTTTACTGCTGAATCCGAAGATGCCAAATAAGGTGTTCCAGTAATCTTAGGATAATTCTCGTAATAAAAATTCATAACATCAGCATCAAATAACATGTTAGTCATTAAATCGTCTGCTATTTCTTGATTTGTATATGTACTAGGCAATGTTATAATTTTTCGTTTTAATAATGAATCTTTGTAAATGTACCCATCTGATCCAAAAATGTTAAGATTAGTATATACGCCGGTTGGATCGTTAAATGTTAAAAATCTATTATGTCCAATATTGGTTCTATTAACTGCTTTTACTTTTTTAACGGCACTACTTTGAGTATATGGAAATACTGTATAGTCTTGTGCTGAAACCATTCTGTTTTGACTTGCATAAACTAATGGTGCATTTTGTTTAATATTATCTACACTTTCGGTTGCGGTAGCAGTTCTAACAGTATACTCTAAATCAAATGTGCATGTTAAATCATATGACAATCCATCAATTCCAATATATGGAATTGTTATAGATACATCTTGTACATCAGCACTTCGTAAAACATATGTGTCGCCATTGCTAGTTCTATACCACACTCTCATTAGGTTACGTGGAATTTCACCATAGTTACCATCAGCAAATTTAATACTAATAGTATCATTTAATCTTGAAATTACAGAAAAAATCTTACGTATGTTTTTGTTTAATGAATTGTATATTACATTGTTACCTTCGGTGCTATCTACTTTAGTCCATTTGTTTGCGGTTGTTACAGTACCATCGGCACTAATATTTTGTACCCATACGTCAGTATTATTAATATTTTCGGTATCAATATCTATAACTCTGTTTTCTATTGCTTTATCTAATGTATAATCTGTATGTTGCAATGACCCTTGCTTAAACATTACAAAGAATCCAGTATCCTTACTTAAAAATCCTGTTCCATCATTTCTATAATATAAACTCATTGCGGCACTTGGATCTGGATCGTCTTCGTAAAAATATTCAGTATCTTTAAATGTTCCATTAACAACTTCAAATGAATGAGAAGATCCATTAGCAATAGCAGTAAAAGGATATGTAACCTCTGCTTTTTCTGTATTAGAATTTAATTTATATACTTCAGTTGATATGTTATCAACTGTTCCTTTTTTATAAGGATTTCCAAATTGATTAATAGTTTGAAATGCCCTATTTAATACTGTAATAAATTGTTCATAATAATCGGTGTTACTTGCATCACCCCAAATTATATCAGTATTACCTATATCAGTCCCATTAAAATCGTATATGGTTTCTGTTGTACGTAATGCTTTTAATTTTAATAAACCTGTTGCAGGATTACATCTGCTTGGATTATATCCAACAAATCTTGCAAGATTTAAAACACTTGAAGATTTAGTTGCAGTATCAAGAATATTTTCTCTAGTTGTTAAATCTAATCTAAATGCAATACTATGTCCAATGAAACTAAACAAATCTACTAGAGCAACAAATTCACTACTTTCAATCCAATCGTTATAATCTTCAGCATAATTGTCTTGTACATAGTTAATTAATGCTTCTCTGATACTATCATAATCGTATGCTTTAAAATTTGCACTTGCAAATGATTCATACAAAGCCGTGAAATCTTCAGCGGCTAAAAGTTTTTTCTGTCGTAATGTTGTTGCCATTTATACTGCCTCTTCAGCTCTTGCGTCGAATTGTAACTCCATAGTTACTTGTTTATCATCTGGTGTATAGTTTAATAATAAGTTTAATGTAATTGAATTAGCATCTGCATTAATTGTGGTATCTGCTGTAACTAATTCAAAACGTGGGTCTGTATCTATAATTGATTCAGCATCTTGTAAAATTATATCATCCATATCGTTATTAATCGGGTTAAATAACAATGTAGGGATAAGACTACCGAAAGTTGGTTCCATTACACGTTCACCACGTCTGGTGTAAAAATGGTTCATTAAATCTTGTTTTGCTAAATTTAAATCAAAAAGTTGCGTACTTCCAATCTTCTTATCGATTGTTGAGTAACCTTTAAATAGAATCTTAGCCATACGAAGTACCTTCAATTTTATATATTTATCGATGAAAAAACTACCTAAATTAAACATCTTCATAGGACTCACACATGAACGCCCTCATGTGTCGGATGTGTGTAAAGAAAGCGTTTTAACATATAATCCTGAGGCTCGTATCTTTCCTATGCATCCTCAGCACCTAGCAGGATGGACTAGAAAACGAGCACCGGATCAAAATACAGATCACACTATTGCTCGATTTATGTGTCCTGCTTTTTGTAAATTTGAAGGTTACAGTATATTCATGGATGATGACTTTATTGTTGAATGTAATCTAATGGAAACGCTTCGTTATATAAATGATATGCAAGCGGTTAGTGTAGTTCAGCATAATTATACTCCTACTAAATCAAAATATATTGCTTCAGGCGTTAAAGATGAACACAATTCAGCCTTTCCACGTAAGAATTGGGCAAGTTTTATGTTGTTTAATAACGGACATCCTGATTGCAGAAAGTTAACATTATCTTATGTTAATAATGCTCCAGCAAGTGATTTAATGCACTTTAGATGGACCGAAACCCCCTTTATAGGTAAAATGCCTATACACTATAATTTCCTCGTAGGCGAATACAATCCAATCAAAAATATAAAAATTTATCACTATACACTAGGTGGCCCTTGGGCAAATGAAACAAAATCGTGCGATTTTGCAAAAAAATGGCTCTATTATGAAAAAAAATTAAAAAAGAGGTTGACTCTAGAGTGTGCATAGTGTATAATAATTGCATGAGGTCAGAAGTGTTTGCATCGTGTAAACACATAATTTAACTGTTAATCCTTAATTGAAAGGGAATGTTATGAAAAATATCCTCGTTGCAATGGTAATTGCAATGGTGGCTGTCGGATGTAGTGACAAAAGGCCATCGATTAGTTCGTCAGTTAGTGATAGTTTAATTGCTACTACTACTGTTCAGCAACTAAAACCAATCACGTATCCAGACCAATCTGATCGTCCTGAGTGGGTAATGAATGAACCATTGCTTGATGGAGATCTGATTTATTTTACTGGTGTAAGTTCACTTTACGCCACTGAAAAATCGGCAAGACGTGCCGCGAAACGTGATGCGTTGTTCTCCGGTATGGAGTATTTGAGTACCGTAGCAAAAGCAAAGTATGAAGAAGCCGAATTAGGTTTCGGTCTTGATGGTGCTACACTTGCACCAACAATAGGTTCAAGGGGCTATTATAAGTTCGTTCATATGAATGTACTTAAAGGTGCTCGTACTACTAAGTGGTATTTTGAGCGTGAAGCCGACATGGTCGGACGCCCAGGATACAAGTATTTTGCACTTGTGTCAATGCCAAAGAAACATTTTATTGAGGCATTTGGTAATACTGCCAAGCATAATGTTTTTAAAGCAAAGCAAGAAGCAAGTAATGCAGTAACGGCGGCCGCTCAAGAGCAGGCAGTCAATAGTCTTAAGTTCTGGGAAATAGTTGAAAAAGAAGGCATCAACGATGATGACTTTTTTCAAACTGAAGTTAGCCCACTTGAGGCACCTGTAACTCAATAAACTCACTCAGGAGTGGCTTAGGTCACTCCTTTCTTTTAAACTTAGGCAAATAAAGGCAAAATGAAAAATATAACAATAAAGGATAAGATTTTATACTTACTCCTTCCGTTTATAATTAGTTGTTCAACTGCGACGGCTACTACTCCAAAAGCAAAATCTCAAGAAATAAACAAAGTAAAAATATCAGGATATTCTCAACTAGATCATACTGAGCCTGCAATAGAACCTGATTGGTTGCGAAAAACTCCAAAAGAAGGTGATGCATTTTATTTTGTTGGAATGTCAGCAAGACGTTCAGAACGTAAAGATGCAAAAAATGAATCATTTAATGATGCCATGATTGCGTTTGCTCGTTACTGTGGACTTAATGTTTCTGTTATTGAAGAACATAAAGATGTTAGTATTGGCGGTAATGGCGGTGTAATTGATACATTGACCCAAGGTAATTCGTTTGCTAAAATGAGAGCAGAATTATATATGGGAAATGTAACAACCGAGGATCGCTATTTAGAACGATACAGTAACTTTCATGGTGGAAGTTTTATGGGACATTCTTTTGTAGTGTCGACATTAATAAAAGTTCCACGGGATGAAATGGAAACTTGCAGAGCAAATAGGAAAACTGCAAATACCTACATTGAAGAACAATCTGAAACAATAGCAAAATTATCTAAGAAAAACGAAACTCTTGAAAATAGAATTCAAGTAGTTGAGAGGAACAATCAGACACTTGCTATGAATCAGGTTGTGCAATCTAACAAGCTCTTTGAACAAATTAAGAATAAAAAACAGAAACGGAAGTCTGTTGCTAAAAAAGTTGTTAATAAAACGCCCGAGAAACTCGTTTCTAATAATAAACCAACAACTAATAAACCAACAACCAGGCTGATGTGGCAGAAAGAAGCATTTGATTACCACCTTAATTGGTATGGTGCTGTTGAATATTGCAAAAATCTGGATCTCGAAGGATTCAATGATTGGACTTTGCCTGAAAAAGGAGATTATCCGGATGATAGCCGTTATGAACAATTTTGGACCTTGACTGATGAAACAAAGGATAAGTCGAAAGAATACAGTGTCCGTTGTGTTCGGGGCGAAAAGAAAATCCTGGCCGTTATTCCTTCTAAGCCTGAATCCTTAGAGATGGCTCGTCCACATATTGATGAACACTTTTCACATTTTACGGTTTATCAAAACCATACATACGCATTAACCAATAAGTGTGTTACTTGGTCAATAGCTAAAAATCTATCAAAAGAATTCAATTCGTATCCTGTGAAAATTGAAGGAAATGAAGAAAATGAATTTATTGCAAATTATTTTTATAACCAATTGAATGATAAAATCAATAAAGTATCAGGGTATACATTAAGAATAGGATTAACTGATTTGAGTAGTGAAGGTGATTGGAGATGGTTTGATAATTCGAATCCGCTTTTTACTAATTGGGCACTAAATGGACCAAATGATTATGGCTCTGGGGAAGATTTTGCAGAGATGATATTCAAAAATAAGAATCCAAAGAAAAAATTAGGTACTTGGAATGATGGTCCTGGAACTTCTGAATTTGGTAATTGTAAAGTTACTATTTTTGAATGGGATTATATGGTAAATTGGGAAGATAATAATAATAATAAAATAGTTTCATTTAACAATTAATGCCTTTAAAGGATCAATTGTTCCTGCAACAACTTGATCATATAAGTTAGTTGTATCTTGCTTTTCAAGCTCGGTCATTCCTGTTAGCCAAAGTTGAACTTCACGGTAATAGGATAACCGAGCTTGCCTTTTTTGCTCGGTCGTTGGACTGCTCGCCGCACTAGGAAAATTATCCGGATAATTAGCTCGCATATACTGTATACCTTCATTGCGAAGCCACGCCGTAGTTAACGCATCTCCATACTCTCCTAAGGCATATATTTTTGCTTCCTTAAAATGTCGTTGTCTGTTAGCAGATGTATCCATTAATATATTTGCAAAATTTTCAGCAGTACCAGATAAGAATGCAGTTTGTATATCGTATGTACCTGAATTACCTATAAATGTTCGTAAATTTCTTTCAAAGAAATATAAACTAACTAACACATCAAATTGATTTTGGGTGCATGTTGTAGTGTCGGGATAAAAGTTTTTAACAAATATTGCGGCATCTGCAACATCTTGTTCGTATACTCTGTATGCTTCTGTTGAGGTTAGCCCATATTCAAAATCAAGAGTAGTATTATAATAACCTTGTTGATATGATCCGTTTTGATATATTCTTACAGGGCGATAACGTGTTTGCGATAAAATAAACGATTTACCGGCCGTACTTAATGAAAAACTGGTTATTAATGCCTTTGTTGTTGTGTCGACAGTCGTTGAGGCTGTAAAAATACTAAAATCAACTGTTGGTGCTACTGTTATCATTAAAATATTCCTTACATATATTTAACTTATTTCTTTTGCAAATATATTGACTGACTCTTCCAAGGTAAAATTAACTGCATTGTTGTTATCATCAAACCAATGTTTATTATTAACAGGCTTGAAATCTTTTATTTTACCATAGTATCTTAATTTATTACTTGTTATAAAAAGTCCTAAACTGTTTATTGTGCCATCTTTAAAATAACCATATAGTTTAGCACCCGATGGCCATTCTGTAATGCCTACGCCGTTTTCTATATTATGCTTAAAAACTCCGGCATGTTTTTTAAGTTTATACTTTTTGATGCCAATACCGTTATTAAGATTACCTGCTTCAAGTTGGGTATTGTGTTCCTGTGTGTTCTTCATATCGTTTTACATCCTCCTTAATTAATTTACCGTTGTTCCACGTGCCAAAAAAGGATGTGCAATCACTAAATCGCATTTCTCCTTTTCCGTAGTACAACCCGTTTTTAAATGTTCCCCTATGTATAACTGGGCCGCCTGGGCCTTCTGGGTTATAACGTATTCCGTAACCATTAGGTAGGTTATAAGCAAACTCGCCTTCGTAGACACTATTATGTTTTGCCTTAAAAAATATTCCTTTGCCGTGTTTTTTATCGTGTTTAAATTCGCCTTCATATCTATATCCATCTGGTTTAGTATGAATACCCCAGCCATGTCGTTGTCCATTAACCCAATCTCCTTGATAGTATACTCCGTTTGAAGCAATATTTGTACCAAAGCCTTCAAACTTTTTTTCACCACCAATCCATATAGGCAATTTTACAGGCTGATTATATCTATTAAACCAATTTCCGCGGCCTTCTACTGGCATCCACGATCTATTAACTTCGCCAATCCATGTATATCCATAACTTGTTTTGAATATTGCAAACCCTTCTGGTTTTGCGTTTTTAAATTCTCCGATATACCATGTATCTTCTTCGTATGCATTCTTTGCTGGCCAAACATAAATGCCGTGTCCTTCTTTACTGTTGCCTTTTCTATCAATAGCATATGTTTCTCCTGAAGCTCTTTGTAAAACTGAAATGCCCGATAACCATCCGTTAGTAAATTCGCCTGCTCCTTGTGTACCATCTTCGATAGTAAAATATCCTATGCCATCTTCTTCGCCAAATTTATTAACTTCTCCATAGTATGTTCTTTTACCTCTAGGTACTATTGTTTCTTTTACTGGATCATGAATATATCGTTGCATATCTTCATCAAATTTACCATTCCATTTCCTTCCAGAAGGATATGTCATTGTTCCTTTAATTATTTTTCCGTTTTTAAAGACACCTTCATATATTGTACCCGTATGCAATGTTAACTTAGCATTACCGTCTTTCCAATTTCCTTCGTATACTCTGCCATCAGAAGTATACATTTTGTTATCCTGTACTATATCTGTTGCTACATTCCATTCTCCTTTTACAGGTTGTCCTAAATTAAATGTACCAACAAATTTTCTTCCGTCCGGATATTCACATGTACCATTGCCGTGCGGAATCATTGGTGGATTATTTTTATTTGTATTTGGATTTTTTGTAAATTCGCCAGTATATTTTTGTCCTGTTGGCCACGTGTAAGTGTCTTTATCAAACACTTCGTCTTGTTGACAGTCTGTGCCTATCCACATTATTGATTTATGTGTCCTTTCCACGGCTCGTGTTCTGGAACTTTTACTGCTATGCTAGACGTTACATTTTTATTTTCGCCTAACGAATTAGGTGTTAATTTAGTTGCGGCAGTCGCTGGTGGCCCGTTCATGTCAATTCTACTTGCAGTTTCTTTATATCCGCCTGCACATTTTATATTGCCATCTGCATCCGTTGTTATCATTAAATTATCACCTGATTGGATATTCATTTTGCCAACACTTTCTAAATGTACATCGGCAAGTGCTTTTATACCTACAATATTATCTGCTTGCATACGTATATCTTGATTAGCATGTATGTTAACATTGGCTTCACTATGTATGTTAATATTATTCTTTGCATACATATTGATTTGGCCGTCACCGTCCATTTCAACCCAACTGCTACCATCTTTATTAATAATGTAGATAAAATTATTGGTATCATTTATATAAATTTGGGCACCATTAGCAGTACGCAATCGTATACCACTATCAGGATCCTCGTCGTCTATAACAAACTGATGTTGTCCTGGACTTAGTATGCCTAATACTTTACTCGGACTTTCTCGTCTTGCTCCACTAGTTGTTAGTCCACGTACTTTATCTTTTTCTAGTCCTTGGGTAGTAAGTCCGGCTTTTATTATATCATGTGGCGGGAATGTTGTATCTTTTTTACCTTGCGATAATCTATTTTTGTTAGCCGCCGGAAACTCTCCAGCAGTAGTAGTATCATAAGGAATACCCGGTACTGTTTGATTTGTACTGGTTTGATATAAACAAGAAAACCATATACCCCACGGCACACCTTCAGGAAATGCACAAATTACATAGTTATTAATATCTGGAGGCGTTGCCCACCAGCCGTAACTTTTTTGTGTGGCTTTATAAGTTTTACCTGGTGATACTTTTAATTGATCTGTTGCTCCTGCAAATGGACTAGTATAAACAACAGGAAGCCAATAGCGTTCATCATCTTCAGAAGATCCAGTTGAGCCAATCCATACCCAGACTCTGCCGTGGTTTTCTTTATCTTCATTCTTTTTTACTTTGCCAATATAGATGCCGGACATTTTATTATATAATCCTGCACCTGTCTTATAGCGATTAGGTATACCACTTTCTATTGATCCTGACATTATTCCTTATCCATTTCAAAAATCTTGATGTTGTTTTACTAAGTCTATGTCGCCTTTTAACTCGTCATAAACTAAAGATATATTAATTGTGCAATCACGCAATCCATATAAATGTTGTGTAAATTGTCCATTAGAAAAATTACTTATAATATTTGTAACTAGATAAACAGCCTCTAATCCGTTTGCTTCTTGTACCCATGGTTCTGGACTTGTTAATCCTTTACTTGAAGTATCGTTATTTGCCATAGCCTTTCCAGTTAGCATAGAAGAAGCCGTTCCTTGATGAGTTGGATTGCTAACTCCTTGGCTTTCCATATTTGTTTCTGAAGGACTACCGTATTGAGAATTTGAATCTCTTGATGCTAATGATGTTGACGGAAAATTCATTGTAAAAAAGAAAGCACAACTTCCTAATTCATAGTTAGCATATAAACCGGTTTCATCATCATGCCAATCATTATCTCGTATACTATTAGGACTTCCAAACCAATACGGATCACCTTTAATATGTAAATCTATTTTTGCAAAATCTGCATTGTTACTTAAATTTAAATATGTTGTGTTAAAAAATGCCCTACCGCGATGTGATCCGCCCGGAAATGCTTCCATATTAGTTGCCATATTTGCATCTTCTATAAATTTTATAGGAAAACTATTTGGATTTAAGTATTCTTCTTCATCCTGAAATGATTCTGCATACGTTAATCCTGTCATTCGTCCTTTATTACTTGTTGGTGCAGGAACTGAGGGCTCATCATTTACTGAAGGGGTTGATACTAATTCGTCCATTTTTTGATTTCGTTGTTTAACTGAGTCTTCTTGGCTTTTTGCTATACTACTACCTATTACGCCTGGCGAACTTTCTGCATTTGCCGCTGATTGTAATTTTTCTATTTTTGAATCTATTTTTTTAATGTCATCTAATAATTTGTTTTGTTTGTGTTTTCCGCCTTGTTCAAATTTATATCCAGGTATTTGTGCTATACTAGCAGAATTAAAAACAGGTTGTAATGAATAGTAAGAATGATTCATTGTACAATCAAAGTTTAAAACATTTGTGTTTATACCTGTTCCTGAGTGTGCATAAACTTTTTTAAGCAATCCTGCTTTACGCATTTTGTCTACTCGGGTTTTTGCTTGTTGAGCATTACCAATATTTGGAACATATGTTTTTGCCATTCCTGCATCTAGTCTAGGTTCCAAGTAGCTCATTATTTTATATGTAAGTTTCTGGGCATATTCGCCTCTTAAAACATCATACTTTAAATATTCTACATCTGTTTGTATTCTATAAAACTTTTTAATTGTATCTAACTTTGTTTCGTCCGTTTTATCTCTATCTGTTGCTTCACCAGAAGAACTTTTATCACTAACCCAACCTTGAAACTCCGCTGTATTACCTACTGCAAAACCCGTTAAATCAAGTATGTTAGTTCCTTTTGTTACTTTACATTGTATTTTAGTATTATCGTTTGTTGATCGCATAAACGGATCATTTTCATCTGGTGCATCTAAGTTTTCTAATTTCCACGATTTCCAACTTTTAGGATATATAAATTCGTATTCATTGGCAACCATTTGTGTTACTTTAACTTTCTTTTGTTGGGCATCATTTAATTCTTTTTCTAAAGTGTCAACAAAATCTCCAAATGTTTCTAGTTTATCTAAAACTAAAACATCGTTAATTATTGCGACTGTACTACTAATAGCATGTTGCGATACATCTATTATTTGTATAGAATATTGGGCTCCTGCGGTGGAAACATTTACTGCCATTCCTGTAATTTTAAATAACCACTTATATGTTGGTAGCATAGGATCAGATGGACTTTCGGTCGGAAAAGATACTTCCATTAAATATGTTGCTTCTTTATAATCAGGTATTTTAAGTAGAGTTGCGGCACGTAACATACTATCTAAATATGATGCTCCACCAGATTCAGTAATTACTAAAGTACCTCGTCCGCCAAAAGCACTTCGGGTTACTTTGTCCCATCCAACAGTTTGTGTAAGTTCAAAACTATCAATAATGTACCTAGAAGTTGTTGCAGATTCAACCATTACAACTCCTAAAGAAGGATCCATATCTATTGATTCTATTGGATTTAACATTGTAAATCTAAGATGATATGTATAATTAAAGCGATCAAGCATACTACCGAGGAGAAACTTTCCTTTGCCTTTGCCAGATAATCCTCTGGCTTGTACGCCTATAGCCTTATTATAACGTGCATCATCATCATGTGTGGTGGCCATGTTATACCCTTCTTATATCAGTTGGATCGAATATAAGAATGTCCAGACCCGCCTTAAAATCCCATATAGGATCTTCAAGTTTATCTGCATTTAAGTATGCAAAAGTCCACCATAATCTAGGAGAACCATATAAATCTGAAGCAAGCAAATCAGGACGATTTGCATATTTTGATTCGATTGTTACTGTTTGCTCTTTACCTGTTTTTGTTAGTAGCGAAGGGGGGTTCCAGATATCGAGGTATTTGTTATTAGAAGTTGTAGTTGAATAGTGGCTTGTTGGTTTTGTCATTAAATAAACCCTTTCCTAACTAAATCTCCGTTAGCGAATTTTTCTAAGTTCCAATCAAGTGTAGCCCCTGGCAAGTATTGTGTTTGCATATCTACAAATAAATTAGATTGTGTTGGTACACGTTGTTTAAAATATGTTGATCCTCCGGTAGTCTTACCAATACCAATATCTATAAAGTCAACTGCTGGAGGCATTTCAAAGTTAAAACTTCGAATAATAACAGGTATGTTTTTAAACATTAAGTCTCCAAAAGCGTTAAACTTTAATATAGGCGGAGGTGCTCCTCTATATGGATCTGATCTTCCAAATCTCATTTTGGTTACCATTCTAAAAAAATGTACACACGCCAAATAATATTTTGCTTCCTCTTGTGATTGGTTAAAGAATGGACCACTTAAATTAAGTTGCGGTGATTGTGATCCTTGATAGGAATAGTATTGATAATTTGTATGGGTCACTCCCATAGGTCCCCAATCTGCGGCATGTATTCCTTGTATAGTTGGCGTAAAAGGAAATATTACTTTAAACCCTGATTTTACAATAGGTTCAAAAATAGGACTTTCTTTCATTATCGATACTATGTGTTCCGGTGGTAATAGATACGCCCGTTGGTCTGTGTCACCTGCCATTTAATCTCTCATTAATTAAGTTATATACTGCATCATTCATCTTACCAAAATAATGTGCAAATAATTGTTTCTTAGCATCATCAGATTCTAATTTTCGCATACCGCTTCTAAAGTCTGATGCATTTGCTCCGCCATGAAATAATGCTGATGTATAAATGTATGCTCTATGTTCTTTCCCGTCAATGAAGTTTGGTTCTAATTTTATACCAGGTTCGTAATTACGTAATACATTACCGGGTTTAAGACGACCTGCATCTTTATCACTAAAAGCAAGCATTAATGCATTTTTTTCTTTGTTTAACCCTACTAGACTCATATCAGGTCTATATGGTTGTGTATTAACAATGCGTTCGTTTGGTATGTTATACATTGTATTAATTATAAATTGCTTTTCTTCAAACGTAAAAGGATCTGCATCGAAGTCCATTACGGCATGTGCTTGTTGTTGTTTTTTGCCAAAAGTGGTTGCGATAAATACGTTATTAGGGCCGAACTTCTCAACTAATGATTGATATAGCCCATAGTGACCTTTATGCATTGGCTGAAATCTTCCGCCGTAAAAAACGGCAACATCAATATTCGATTTTATAACTTCAAAAATACGCATAGAGTAATCTCTTCTTTTAGATATTTATCCGTTGATTTTCACCACATCTTAGTGTATAATATATATAACACAAAATTAGGTAGATTGATATGCAAAAAATAGTAGCACCCGGCAAAAAAGCCGCGAAAAAGTACCTAACGAATAAAAATCTTCTAGCTCAGATACACTTATCTAAAAAAACCTATTGTTGGTTTAAGGATGAAAAGTTTTCTGACTATGATATAATTTTACCATCGTTAGACAAGATTAATATAAGAACAACTAAGGCCGCAAAGGACATACGTAGGGCTAAACTAGAGGCACAAGAACCACCAATAAAGGTCCCCGATAAAGAACTTAAAAATCATGTAATTTATAGAGTTACATGTTACGATCACATCCCTCCAAAAGAAAAACTAAAAAAGAATCCAAAGACAGAAGCAGATTACCATGTTAAAGTTAACTTTCCAGCATTTAAACATTGGACATTAATCAACGATAAACTTACTGAAGTTGGACGAAGTCATTGGAAAGGCAATTTAAGAGATGGACATTTTTCGTCAGTACACGGATATATTACTGATGAATTAGCAAAAGGTTTTATGCTATTATGTGATCGTTACAGTATGCGATCTAACTGGCGTGGTTATACATATGTTGATGAAATGCGATCACAAGCATTATTACAACTTAGTCAAATAGGTTTACAGTTTGATGAAAGTAAATCGGCAAATCCTTTTGCATATTATACAGCCGCTATAACTAACTCTTTTACACGTATATTAAACCTAGAGAAAAAGAGTCAAAACATACGTGATGACTTACTTGTGAAACATGGATATAATCCTAGTTACACTAGACAGTTAAATGACTATCTCCAGGCTAAGAAAGCATCGGCACAAAAATGGGGAACTGATGAATCAATTTTACCATTAGAGGTTCCGGAAAAATGAAAAATTTGTTTAAAAAAGTTGCATGTTTTACAGATATACATTTTGGAATGCGAAACAATAGTCGTTTGCATAACGATGATTGTGAAGAATTTATAAAATGGTTTATAACCGAAGCACAAGCAAGGGACTGTGAAACTGCTATATTTTTAGGAGATTGGCATCACCATAGGGCACAAATAAATGTTTCAACATTAAATTATACTATAAGCAATTTGGAACGACTAAGCAATGCGTTTGAAAAGGTGTACATGATTATGGGTAATCATGATCTGTATTACAGAGAAAAACGTGAGATTAATTCGCTTCCATTTGGCAAGGTATGGAAAAATATTGAAATTGTAAATGAAATAGTACAAGATGGTGATGTTGCTATTGTTCCGTGGCTTGTTGAAAATGAATGGAAAAAAGTTGTTAAATTTAAACAACCATATATGTTTGGGCATTTAGAACTTAGCGGTTTTAAAATGAATGCTATGGTAGAAATGCCCGATCATGGAGGACCAGGTATGGGACATTTTCCTAATCAAGAATATGTGTTTACTGGACATTTTCATAAGCGACAAAACAAATCAAATGTGCATTACATAGGTAATGCTTTCCCACACAACTTTGCTGATGCGTGGGATGATGATAGGGGTATGATGATATTAGAATGGGGAGGTGTTCCTGAATACATAAATTGGGTAGACTGTCCACGATATCAAACACTTGATCTTAGCACATTAATGGATAATGCAGATGATATATTAAAATCTAAATCGCATTTAAAAGTCAATTTAGATATAGATATAACGTATCAAGAGGCTAATCAAATTAGGGAAATATACCTAGAAAAATACCCTATTCGTGAACTAACAATGATTCCAAATACAAATACTGATTATACAGAAGACCAAACTACCGATGGTGAATTAGAGTTTGAAACGGTTGACAAAGTGGTACTAAATCAGTTACAATGTATTAAGAGCGAAACAATTAAAGTCGACAAATTAGTAAGCATCTACAATTCGTTATGAATTTACGAAAACATATGGAAATTTTAGATGTCTCGGATCATCTTGGACATACCGGAGATTATGAAATACGTAAGTACCGCGAAGGCGGTGGATACGTACTCTTGGATGTTTTAGGTGATTTTGTCATTATTGAAGAAGACGAAGTAGATAATATATTTTCGATAATTTATAACGATATACATAATGAACAAACACCAAACTAAACGAGTGTTCATAGCACTTGATAATATGTCTGCGACTAAAGCCAGGAGATCTTTCCTTAATGCTTAATATAAAAACATTATCTGTAAAAAACTTTATGAGTATAGGTAATGTAACCCAAGCGGTTACATTTGATGACTCAATGCTAACCTTAGTATTAGGTAATAATTTAGATTTGGGTTCAAACGAATCTCGTAATGGTACAGGCAAAACTACAATTATTAATGCTTTGAGTTATGCTTTATTTGGTGTTCCTTTAACAAGTATTAAAAAGGACAACTTAATAAACAAAACAAATGCCAAAGGTATGATGTGTGCCGTTGAGTTTGAAAAGGACGGACACCTTTATAAAATTGAGCGTGGTAGAAAACCTAATATTTTTAAATTTATTGTTGATGCACATGAAACTGACAATGGCACTACAGATGAAATGCAAGGTGAAGGACGTAATACACAAGCAGAAATAAACAAAGTACTTGGTATTAACGGAACACTTTTTAAACATCTAATTGCACTTAATACATATACAGAACCATTTCTTGCATTGCGAGCTCATGAACAAAGAGAAATGATTGAGCTTATTTTAGGTGTTACTCAACTTAGTGAAAAGGCTGATGTTTTAAAAGAAACTATCAAAGAAGTAAAGTCAAATATTAAAGAAGAAGAATTTAAAGTTAAAGCACAACAAGAAGCAAATGCAAAAATAGAAAAAACAATAGCAGATTTAGAACGTCGTACAACTATTTGGAATAAAAATCAAGATAAAGAAATTAGCGATCTACAATTAGGAATTGACCGTTTAAGCAAAATAGATATTGAAAAAGAACTAAAACAACACGAATTACTAGATGAGTTTAATGCATGGATCACTGCAAAAACTGCCACGAAAAAAGAGCTATCCCTTGCAGAAAAAGCATTGAAACATTCCGACAATGTTCGTACTTCTATTTTAAGTGACCTTGAACAACTAAAGAATAAAAGTTGTCCTCTCTGTAAACAAGATTTACATTCAAATGGTCATGGCACTTTAATTAAGCAAAAAGAAAAACAATTAAAAGACGCCAACGAACAAGTAGATAAAGCACAAAGCGATCACGAATCTGCTACGGCGGCAAGTGTAGTTTTAGGAAATCATATGGAAAAGCCACATGTAAGTTATGGAAATATACAACATGCATATGAACATAAAAGTAACTTAGAAAATCTAAAAGAAAAATTAGAAACAAAACAAAAGGAAACTGATCCGTATGCTGAACAGATTGAAAATTTAAAAGATTCGGCATGGACTGACGTATCTTTTAAAAAACTTAACGAGTTAACTGATGATTTAACTCATAGGGAATTTTTAAAGGATATGCTAACAAAACCCGATTCGTATATACGTAAACTTATTGTTGAACAAAATTTAAAATATCTAAATAGTAAATTACAAAAATACTTGTTAGATCTAGGACTACCACATAATGTTAAGTTTAAAAACGATTTAGATGTAGAAATTACAGAGCTAGGACGTGATTTAGACTTTGATAACTTATCGCGAGGAGAACGTAATAGACTTATACTAGGTTTAAGTTGGGCATTTAGAGATGTGTTTGAAAATCTAAATCATCCTATTAATTTGTTATGTATAGACGAACTTATTGATAGTGGAATGGATACAATGGGTGTAGAAGCAAGTATGGCAGTATTAAAGAAAATGTCAAGAGAACGCAATAAAAACGTATTTCTTGTAAGTCATAAGGACGAATTACAAAGCAGGGTTACAGATATATTACAAGTAACAAAAGAAAACGGATTTACAACATACGAGGTAACAAAGGACTTCGTATTAGAATAAATACAACTATGAAGCAATTTGACGCACATTACTTATTTCAAGCCGCTGGAGATATTATTGATCTTAATGCTTGGGCCCCTGATAATGTTATACAGGAACTTGAAGAATTTCATAAAGATTCGGCAAATATAAAAAATAGCAGAGATCCAAACGAGCTAGGCGCAAAGATAGCATATGAATACTATAAAGCACCTGATTCGTGGGAATTACCTAAAAATGCTACAGATGTAGGATATTTAGAATTTAACACTGGTTCTTTTTTATATCCTCATAGAGATAAGTGGAGAAAGTTACACACAAATTCTGTTAGATGTCTTTGTTTTTTAAATTATACACGCCCAACAGATTATTGTTTTGTTTACGATAATAAAATAGAAGTGTTAGAACCCGGTCGTTGGTATGCGGTTAATACACAAAAAGTACATTATGGCTTTTCGTTTGTTGACGGTGTTAAACATATAGGCATGGCATTACGATTTAACGATAACGAATCTGTTGAGTGGATTCTTGATAAACTAAGTTTTCCACAACCATTACAAACTAAGACACAAGAAAATAAAGATGGTGTCTTGAAACAGTTTTAATGTACTTTATATCTGCACCATTTGGAAATTATTTAAAGTTTAAAAACACAATATCAGTAACAGGTTCGTGGACTTTAGAATCAAGACCAGGACGATTAAAACAAATTGTAAAGACTTTACGGCCAACACGTGGTGGCTGGATAAATAGAATTGGATTACGTAATCCGGGCATACATGTTGGAGTACGTAAACACAAACCTTGGGAAATTTTAAGTTTAGCACAAATAGAAGATAATGACTGGCACAAGATGTATAACATTGTGCCTAGTAACGCATCTGTAGAAATAAACATTTCTTGTCCAAATATTGACAATTTGCATAGTTCATGCAATAATATAAGTAGTACCCAATTTAGTAAATGGACAGAGGATAAAAGAGAATGGTGTATTTGCAAAATACCCCCTACGTATACAGAACAAGAGATAGAATCCGTCCTTGCGAGCGGATACACTCAGATACACGCTTCGAACACGATCCAAACGGAGAAAGGTGGGTTGAGCGGACCGGCGATAGTGCCTTACACATTAAAGATTCTGAAGCTCATAAAGACAAAGTATCCCTCAGTGACCGTTATAGCAGGTGGAGGAATTTACACGAAGGACACAATAAATATGTATAAGGACCATGGAGCAGATCACTTTAGTTTAGGGACTATTTGCTTTACACCGTGGAAGATACAAGGAATAATTTCATGACAGTAGAAAGAACAAACGATGAAGAACTATTATCAGGTATAGTTAAACGAGCATGGAAGCATTCAAATAGCGTAGGTGAAGCACCTGGCATTATTTCTTTAGCCGGGTTTAAAGATGATGGAAATTATCCTGCGTTTATAGATTGGCTTCAAAAAGAGGGAATAAACGTAGATGATGGATTTGACATTGACCGCTCATGCGGGATTGATTCAGGGTTTACATTAGAGGATTTATGGAAAGCACTTGACCCTCCAAATCTTAGTGAACCTGAAATGAGTGTATTGGATATACCCGAAGAAGAAGCAGTTGATGAAGTAAAAGAATCACTTGAAGATTTAACAGCAATAAACGAAGCCGCGGTAGAAGCAGAAGTAGACTCCGGTGCTATAACAATACAAGAGGATGCCGAGTAAAAGTAAAACTAAAGGCAGTTCTTTTGAACGAGAAGTTGCAAAAGAATTATCAGATTTATATAATGAGAGCTTTATAAGAACTCCGTCGTCGGGTGCTTATGTTGGCGGCTCTAATGTCGTACGAAAAGATTTTTTATCCGAGGGACAAATACAGTCTTTCAGAGGAGACATAATACCACCCGACGAGTGGAAATATTTTAACGTAGAATGTAAATCATATGCAGATTTTCCGTTTCACCAGTTTTTATTTGATGGTGAAATTAGGCTATTAGAAGAATGGACAGAACAACTATTAGATGTATCAGAAGAAAAAGATTTGAACTTATTAATACTAAAATTTAACCGCAAAGGCAAATACATAGGCTTCCAAGAATCCCTCCACAATCTCTCTTTTAAAACCCACAGACATACAATATACAAAAACTGGCTTTTCACAGGCTACAACGACTTTTGGCAATTAAACAAAGACTCAGTAAAATACCTTTCGATCAAAGGTAACCCATACGCCCTAAACTGTCAGAAATGACCGGTCGAGGACTAGCGATACTATGAGTACATAGTGTTAGTTCGGATTTCCGTTGGCAATGATCATTAACATGCCCATACATCACGAGATGGGAACGAGCAAGCAATCCTGACGACTTTGGAACTTGCAAGGCTGGTTATAAACTGCCTCCTATAGTTATAACCATTCAGCCTGCGTTGGTATAGTAGACTGTAAAAGGGTACAGCCCAACCGCCTTTTCCTTTAATTAGGTTAGTTAATAGGAGGTGTGCATTCCGAGGGGAATAGGACACTTAGCCATATACAGGCTAAGTGTGGCTTGACACTCGGGGAATAAGTTCTATAAATCAGTTAATATCTATAATAAGTAACATAACAAACAATTTAAACTGAAGATACGGAGTATCTGATAGTTTCGATGAGCAAAGCTCATCGTTTAAGTATGGAGAAAAGATATATGATTAAGATAGCACATAGAGGTAATACTAATGGTAGTAATGATCTTGAAAATGCTCCTGAATATATTGATAAATCTTTAAGTAACGGATACGAAGCAGAAATTGATGTTTGGTATCACAAAGATGGCTTATGGCTTGGACACGACAATCCTAAGTACATGATAGACTTTTCGTGGTTACAAGATAGACAAGATCGATTATGGTGTCATGCTAAAAATTTCGAGGCTTTAAATAATTTACTTTCATATCAAAAGATAAATGTATTTTGGCACCAAGAAGATAATTATACTGTTACGTCTCAAGGATACATATGGGCATATCCAGGACAATCAGGTAATGACGCTCGCACAATAGCAGTAAAACCAACACCCTCAATGAAATTAGGCGACTTCTATGGAGTCTGTTCTGATGATTTCACACAACTTGAAATATGAAAAAAGTAGCAGTATGTTTTAGTGGACAACCTCGGTTTGCAGATATAGGATGTTTATTCAATCGAAAATATTTTGAAACTGAGGAAACCTCTGTTGATTATTACTTACATACATGGGATACTCAAACAGTAGCCGAAGTCGTTGTAAAACATGATTTAGAAAAATTAAAACGAGATTTAAATGATTGTTATCCTTTTAAACGTATAGAAATTACAGGGTATAATATTATAGACGAATGGCTTGAAGAAAATCCAGATTGTTGCTATTGGGGAGATCCTGAAAAACAAGAAACAGAACATGAAATTGGACATGCAGGAAATTATCAAGCATACGGCATGTTTTTTAGTGCATATAATAGTTTTAAATTATTAGAAGATAATTACGACATTGTATATAGAATGCGATTAGATTGTGCTATAAACTATAATGCGGCCGCTCCCATTGAAGATGCAATAAGTTGGGCAAAAAATAAAGAGCCTGATGGCATGTATACAACAGATATGACTTTAAAACGTGGCAAAACAAAAATTGTAGATATAGTATACTTTGGAAGTCATAGTGCTTCAAAAATGTTATATGAACCTATTCTAGATATTATGAAATTTTGTATAACAGATCCTAAAATAAAAGAAAGACATTTTCATACACATACTGGATGGTCACATATCTACAAATATTCAAATGTAAAATTACGTACATACAAAAATCCATTACCTCATAAATTAATAAGAGAACCTGCAACTAAAATACCTAAGGAAGAAATGTCTTGGAAAGCAATGGCTAAAGTTTCTCAAAAATGGGATGGTATAAATGCTCATTGGAGTAATACTCGTAGAGACTATGATATGCCGTCTACTTTCTAGAATTTTCCTGCATTTGTTTATTTAATTTCTCATTACGTTCATTAACAACTTCAATTAATAGTTTTCTTTCCTTGGCACTCATTTTTGTCACATCTTCGTATGATACCGTACCTTCGGTATTAACAACTAGTTCTAATAAACCTTTAGTAAATTGATCGCTTTCGGTCCAAAACTCCTCAACTAGCGAGTCGATGTTATCCCATCCTGCGTCAAGAAGCCTTATCCGAAAAAAGATATTGGATCCATGCTAATCCTGGTATTATATTTGTGCGAACATGCCCGGCATTCTGCGTTATAATCAATGTCGGTACCAGAATTATTTAAGTCGTCAATTTTACTATTTAGAGCATCAAACTCAACTTTTTTAATATTCCTCAACCAGTCTTTAACATGATCTTTATTTGAAACATGATTACCATCAGGCATTTCAATTTTAACAATATTTTCTCTTAATGTTTCAAATTGCATTGTAGTAACATTATGAGCAAATGATTTTAATAATTCTTGTTGCCTTTCTTCGGGTTCTTTGTTTTCAACCGCAAGTTTATTAAGCAACATTCTATACTGAAGTGCCGCTACTCCTTGTTTTGTTTGTAATGCAACTGTTGAGGGTTTTAAAAATACTTTTAGTTCGTTTATGTTTACAAAAGTTTCCGCAGGCATTTCTCTAATGTTAGCAATTATATCAGGAAGTTTAAATGAATAATCTGTATTTTCACGACAAGTTGGACATTCGCTAGAAACTGTAAGATCATCACCATATGTAACAAATCTTGCAGTAACCATAATAACATCAGCATCGGCTATTGTAGTTTCTTCTGGATTATGAATATCAGGGGCACAACTAGCAACAATTCGCTTTAGTGCTTCTCCATTTAATAATGCATCAGGATTTTTAAGCCACAGCTCATCTTCTGCTGTCATTGGATAAATTGCTAATTCCCCTTCTACTGAAAGTTTAGGAGGAACTGAATAGAACATACCTTTACTAGGTAACTTGATAAAAGCACCAGGCGCCCTAAAGTATTGTTTTAAGGGGTTTTCCATAGAATAAATATAAGAAAGTGTTCAATCGTATTTATAAGGACGAAAATGCCACGAGTTTCAATGTCAGCATTAGAACAGGGAGTAGACTATCCTGAATGGGCTAATGAGCAAACATTACAAGAATTAGTAGAAGCAATAAAAGGTGTAAGAAGTACCTCTGTTGATGAAGGCAATCAAACACAACAGGCAATTACTAAAGGTACTAGAGCAACTGTTCAAGCAATAAAATCTGGAGGTGCTTTTGGTGGTGGATTAAATCCAGCGAACTGGATAAGCGGCTTTGGTAAGTTAATTACGGGAGCAACTGGACAATTAGGAAAACTTATTAGAAACCTTGATAAAGTAGATGGTTCATTTAAAAGTTTATCACAACTTGTTGATGATGGTACAGGTATATTTGCAACTGCCATGACAATGATGGATGGATATGTTAGACGTGTTAGAGATTTATCAAATGTTGGACTTGGTTTAAGTGGGGAAATGACACGAATTGCACAAGCGGCCGCGAGTTCTAGGTTGACAATTGATGCTTTTAATAGTATACTAATAGAGAATGGCATAACTATTCGAAATCTAGGAGACTCTGCAATAGAGTCTGCACAACGATTTGGTGCCTTATCAGAGGAACTTACAATAAATTTAGCTCAAATGGGTATGTATGGCATGCGACAAGAAGAGTTAAATGATTTATTAGTTGGGCAATTAGAAATACAAAGAATGCAAGGAATCCAAGGAGACTTAGCCGCAAATCGGGCTAGAGATGCAATATTAGCAATGGCTGACGAAGCAACTGCAATGGCACAGATTACAGGTAGAGATAGACGAGAAATATTGTTAGCACAACAACAAGCAGGTTCTGGTGTACCGTTGCAAACTTATCTAGCACAAATTCAAGCCCAGGGCGGAGATACTGCCGCAGTTCAAAGACGCCAACAAGAATTAGTTGGAATATTAACTTCTCAGTTTGGCGAAGACGGTACAGAAATAGCCAATCAAATTACTCAAATGGTAACTACTGGTTTAGGATTAGCAGGATCCAGTGAAGATATGAAACAACTGGTTGCGGCCACTGATGTAACAATGGAAGGCTTAGAACAAATGATGCAGTATATAAAAGATGGCACAGGTACATCTGCATTAGCCTCTGCAAGACGGTTTAATGAAGAAATAAAATCTGGTCGCGAGTCAGAATATTATATACAACAATCAATGTTTAATGATGGTATAAAGTTACACATGAAACTAGGTACTGTTCAGAGAGCAGTAAACGAAGAGGAACTAGCCGCTATTAGAGCCCGAATAAAAGAGGGTGATACTGTAACTAAAATGGCACTAGGTGCAGAGAGTGCAATTAAAGGTACTGTTAGTACATTGAAGGCCATGGGATTTGAAACTGCAGAAACATTAACATCAATGTTACAGGATATAGGAAAAGAAACAGGATTAACCGAGCAAGCCGTGCTTGATTACTTAATTAAGACTCCAAATCGGATGAAAGGGTTAGCAGATGATTTTTTTGGTGCATCAGGGATGGATTTAAATACACAACTTAGAGCCCAGGCGCAATCACTTGGAGAATCAGAATTTATACAAATGTTATTTAAAAGTAAATCTACCAACGGTGTTGGAATAGCCCCTACTGCTACCGTTTCAGGAACTGGTACTGAAAATCAAGTAGCATTATCTGAAAATACTTCAGCATTACTAAAATTAAATGAAAACTTTTCAAACTTTTTAGGAAGGTTGGGTAGAGACATAGAGGCTCTGACTGGTGGAATTAAGGAACAAGTTAAAGCGGCAATTGAAACAACAAGTACAGTTCAAGAGAATACACGACTTCAGAGATCTAATGCACAACAAGACCGAGCTTTACGAGATTACTTCTCTAACTAAAACAATAAATACAACAAATAATCAAGGTTAACCATGGCTGGATGGAGAAAGCACTTTAGAAGTGCTAATATAGAAAAATTACAACAAAAAACGTCAGGTACACAATTATCGAACTCGCATAATCGCTTTCATAGTTGGTTACCAGAAGTATATACTGGACAACCAAACCGTGTTGAACGTTATATGCAGTATGATCAGATTGATGTTGATAGCGAAGTAAATGCCGCACTTGATACATTATCTGAATTTTGTACGCAACAACGTAACAACGATCATATGGCTTTTGAGTTTAATTTTAAAGACGAAGCAACTGAAGCCGAAATTGATGTACTCAAAAAAGCATTAAAACAATGGTCAAACATTAATGATTGGGATACACGTTTATGGAGAATGTTTCGTAGTACATTAAAGTATGGAGATCAATTTTTTATTCGTGATCCAGAAACATACGAATGGACATGGGTTAATCCAGCAGATGTTTCTAAAGCAATTATCAACGAAGCAAAAGGTAAAGAGATAGAACAATATATTGTACGTAATTTACAACTAAATTTACAAGAAAAAACTGCTAGTGAAATTATATCGCACTCAGACAATTATTCTAGTATGCAAACAATGCAACAAGGCGGTATAGTACAAAATCAACAATATCAAAACGCATCACAAGCTCTTTCCGATTCAATTAAAGAATATGGTGTTGATGCAGAGCATATGATACATTTAAGTTTAACTGAAGGGTTAGATTCAAACTGGCCGTTTGGACAAAGTGTATTAGATGCTGTTTATAAAACATATAAGCAAAAAGAATTACTTGAAGATGCTATTATAATTTACAGGGTACAAAGAGCACCTGAACGTAGAGTATTTTATATTGATGTAGGAAACATGCCTTCGCATAAAGCAATGGGTTTTGTTGAACGTGTTAAAAATGAAATACATCAAAGACGTATTCCATCACGTACAGGTGGTGGAGCAACTGTTCTAGATGCTAGTTATAATCCACTTAGTGTTATGGAAGATTATTTCTTTGCACAAACTGCTGAAGGGCGTGGTTCAAAAGTAGAAACATTACCGGGTGGAGAAAACTTAGGACAGATAGACGACTTAAGATATTTTACAAATAAAATGTTAAGAGCATTAAGAATTCCAAGTTCATATTTGCCTACAGGTCCAGATGATGGAACGGCTAGTTTTGTTGACGGACGAGTAGGAACTGCATTTATTCAAGAATTTAGATTTACAAAATATTGTCAACGATTACAATCATTAATGGCACCCGAATTTGATAGAGAGTTTAAGTTGTTTTTAAAGTTTAGAGGTGTTAATGTTGATAGTAGTTTATTTGATTTAGTATTTGTAGAACCACAAAGTTTTTCGGAATATAGAGAAATAGAACTTAACCAACAACGAGCAAATGTATTTGGTGCATTAGCAGAAGTACCATTCTTAGCACGTAGATTTACTCTTAAGAAGTACTTAAATCTTAATGAAGATGAGATTGTTGAAAATGAAGAAATGTGGGCAGAAGAAAACCCAATACAGGCTGGAGTAACACCAGGTGGTGACGCAGAGGCAGTTGATAATTTAAGTGCAGTCGGTGTACGACCAGTTGATACAGAAATGGAGCCAGGACTAGATGACATGGCTGATGCAGAAATGGATGCTGAAGCACCTGTTGAGGGTGGATCCGAAAGTCCGATATCAGGAGCGGAACAACCGCCACCTCCAGAACCAGGAGCAGTACAATGAAAATATTTGAATTTTATGAAGCCGACGAAGATAAACGAGTTAAGCAACAACCAAGCGATACTCGTAAGGTAAGACTTACTTTGCGACATTTAAATAAATTACGCAAAATGCAAGAGATTAAAAAAGTAGATCTTATTAAAAGAAAAGAATTTTTTGATAAAATTTATTCACGCCCTATGGCCCCAGAATCTATGTAGTAATGTCAAATCATGTTATTGTTGCAGGTCCTGCATTTGTAAGTGCAAATTTATTATGTAGGATATTACAAACCTCCCCACAAGTTTATTTTGCTAATCCCGAAGATCGTTTTACACATATATTTGAATCAGAAAAATTTATTGATAGTAAAATAACTATTGATTCAAGTGTTAATTGGGATTCCGGTAGTTCATTAGAATCATTGTACTCACACAATTTTAACGACACCGGCGATAGTATTCGTTCTAATCATCGTATAACAGTTGATGAAATATTACAATTTGAAAAACATTTTCCTCCCAATACACAACAAGTTTATTTTATACATGCTAGAAGAATATTTGATAACGATGATATTGTTCAACTGTTAAGTGACAATAGATTTGTAATAAATGTTTATTTAAATCCTATGCATGAACTTTCATTACAAGCCATAAAAATTTTTATGGATAGATGTTTTTTCCACATACCAGGTTGGACCGACGGGGGAGGGCACAAAGAAATAATTAATGACTGGTCAGACAACGATTATTTTAGTACAATTAGTAATATGTTGTATCACATGTTAGAATTTACGTGGCCACACAATTATGGATTAGCTCCTGAGGCTATTCCAATATTACAACAACATGATAAAATAATAAATGTGCCAATGATGGATATTTTAGATATTGATAAAGTAATGTTATTAAGCCAGCGACTTAATTTAAAGTTGGATTATAATGTTGTTAAGAGTATAATAAATGCATATATTAGACTTAACAAATATGAAAAATATCCATTAATTTACCCTAATTTAGATATGTTTAAGCATACTAAAATGTATAAAAAACATATAAGAGACCACAATGGTATTGAAATTGATAGTGTTATACAGGAGGTTGATAATAACGCTATTATTAACAAACTTATAAACAACGCCGAAATAAGGACAGATTTGATTAGTCAGAATATGCGTATAGGAGAAGTTTATGACGATTTTACTAACATTTATGAGTTATTTTTAATAGCAGTTAGATTAGCAGAAGAATTTAAATTTCATAAGGCACTTAAAAATAGTAATAAAACAGACAGATCACTGTTAAAAACACATGAATTTTACCCACTTTTTGAAAAGAAAATTACAGAGCTTACCAATAAAAATTCAAAAATAATAAAAAATCTTCCAAAACTCGCCGTTTTTTAGCCGTTTTAGTACACTTTTGATTTCATATATTAAATAAACATATACAACAATTTTGTTATAGGAGTTGTTATGACTACACGAGATAAATTAGAAAAGGTCCTCGAATACATTATAAACGAGGAAACGGACAAAGCAAGCGACCTTCTTCATGATGTATTTGTGGAAAAGGCTCGTGGAATTTATGAGAACCTCGTTGCCGAAGATGAAGTCACTGAAGACGAAATTCTTGATGAAAAGAAAGAAGAAGTCGACGAAGATTCGGAACAAGTAGACGAGGCAAGCAAAGACGAAGACAAAGACGATAAAGAAGACGTAGACGAAGCAATCGTTAGGAATCCTGAACAGGATTTTACTGACGAAGTAACTAATGCAGTTGATTCGGACTTAGAAGAAATTGAGTCAGAAGAAATGTATAGTGAAGACGAAATGGACGACGAAGAAGAAATGCCAATGGACGACGCCGAAGGCGGAGAAGAAACTGGCGACCCAGAAGTTGACCAGGCGTTCGTAGATGCTGAAGAAGCATTAGATCGCTTAAAAGCAGAGTTTATGGAATTAGTCGGTGGTGCTGAAGAAGAAGTACCAATGGACGACGAAATGCCAATGGATGCCATGGATGCAGAAGAAGAAATGCCTGAAATGGAATCAGTTGAGCAGGACGGAGTTGCTGAAACAGTTGAGGAAGATTTCGAAGAAATCGAAGAAGCCGCAAATATGGTAGCAGTTAAAGATCCTAGTGATCCAGTTGGTGCCGACGGTGGAGCTCAAAAGTCTCCCGTAGCAGGTAAAAATGATATGGGTGGAAAGGCTGTTAATATGGCTAATTCAGGATCCGAAGGTGATCATGGTGTAGGTAGTGTTTCCGAAGATACAGCAGGAAATGTCAACCAGCCAGGTAATAAAGCACCTAAAGGTTCGTCAGAGTCAGCAGACAATGTAGAACATGCAGACAATAAAAAGAGCCCAATGGGATCTTAAGGATAAACAATGAAGTTAATTGAAAAGTTGAGTTTTGAACAAGCCGCGATAAACGTAGAAACTGTCACAGAAGGTGAAGGATCTGACAAGAACCTTTTCATGAATGGCGTTTTTATTCAAGGTGATGTTAAAAATCAAAACTCCCGGGTTTACCCAATTAATGAAATTGCCTCCGCAGTTCAATCACTGCAGGAAAAAATTAACCATGGGTTTTCAGTGTTAGGCGAAGCAGATCATCCGGACGATTTAACGGTTAATCTGGATCGTGTAAGTCACATGATAACCGAAATGGGTATGAAAGGCTCAGATGGCGTAGGTAAACTTAAAATTTTACCAACGCCGATGGGTAATATAGTCAAGACTTTGCTAGAATCAGGTGTTAAACTTGGTGTAAGTTCTAGAGGAAGCGGTAACGTTTCCGAAGGAGGCAAAGTTAGTGATTTTGAAATTGTAACTGTAGATATTGTTGCTCAGCCGAGTGCTCCAGATGCATATCCAAAGCCAATTTATGAGGCTTTGCAAAATATGAATGGTGCTAATATTTTAACTAGGTTAGCAGAAGCGACAACGCACGATAGGCGAGCTCAATCGCATTTACAGAAACAAATACTTGGGTTTATAAATGAACTCAATAAGTAGGAGAGAAATATAATGGCTAATAATGCAATAGAAGACCTGTTAGGTTCCGAGGCACTCTCCGAGGATGCAAGGACATCCATCCAGGAAGCATGGGATTCTAAACTTACAGAGCAAAAAGAGGCTATGAAAGCCGAATTGCGTGAGGAGTTTAGTCAACGATATGAGCATGATAAATCTCAAATTGTTGAAGCAATGGATAATATGCTTTCGGATGCAATTAAAGTAGAAATTGAAGAACTTGCCGAGGATAAAAAAGGCTTAGTTGACAGTCGTGTAAATTATACGAAATCTGTCAAAGAACATGCCAATATCCTTGATAAATTCGTAACCGAATCTCTTGCAAACGAAGTAAAACAACTTCGTACTGATCGCAAGGCTAGTGGAGAAAACTTCGCTAAGTTGGAAAGTTTTATTGTTAAGAACATTTCCAAAGAACTTAACGAATTCCACACCGATAAACGAGCGGTTGTAGAGCAACGAGTTAAATTGGTTAGAGAAGGCAAGGCTTTAATTGCCGAGACAAAGCGTGATTTTGTTAAAAAGGCCGCTGAAAAAGTTGAAGGTATTGTAGCAGGTGCTTTAAAGGGCGAAATTAATGCTCTTAAAGAGGACATTGAAACAGCCAAAAAGAACAACTTTGGCAGGAAGATATTTGAATCTTTCGCGGCAGAATTCTTAACAAGTCATCTTGCAGATGGAACAGAAGTCAAAAAGTACCAAAACAGGGTAGAAGATTTAGAGTCAAAACTTAATGAAAGTAATAATACTCTACAAAAAGCAATCGATGAAATTAAAACATCAAATGCAAAAATTAAAATCGCTGAGGACTCCGCAAAACGCGAAAAAGTTTTAAGTGAATTATTAAGCCCACTGGCAAAGGGTAAAAGAGCTCTCATGGGCGAACTGTTGGAGAGTGTCCAAACAGATCAACTTAGAGGTTCTTATCAAAAGTACTTGCCTGGTGTATTAAATGAAGAAACTGCTGTTTCTGCTAAGAAGATGAAGAGGCAGGAAGCAAATAAGCAAAAACTTAATGAAAACACTAAAGTTATAAAAGAATCAGAAACGCAATCAAGGCGGACCGTGGTAACCGGGAATAAACCCATCCACATTAATCCAGATACCAGCGATGCAAAAGCTGAGATTTTAAACCTGCAAAAATTAGCAGGTATGAAGTAAAAAACAGAGAAAAGTAGGAGAATATAATGGCAGACGCAATTTTTGAGTCAAATTGGCAACAAACAAAAGAGGCTCTCTGCGACGGTCTACAAGGCAACAAAAAAGTTGTCATGGAAACAACCTTAGAAAATACACGCTCCCAGTTGATGGAGACAGCAACCGCTGGTGCTTCACATGCTGGTAACGTTGCAACATTGAATAAGGTTATTTTACCGGTCATCCGCAGGGTTATGCCTACAGTTATTGCTAACGAAATAATCGGAGTCCAACCAATGAGTGGACCCGTAGCACAGATACATACGTTAAGAGTACGATACTCAGACACCGATAATGGTGGAACTGCAGGTCAAGAAGCTCTTAGTCCGTTTGATATCGCAACAAATTATTCAGGTGCACCAGGATCATCGGCCGCACCGAGCCCAACAGCAGATTTAGAAGGGGTTGCCGGTAACAGGCTATCCATTCAAGTCTTAAAGCAAACAGTCGAAGCTCAGTCACGCAGACTGTCCGCTCGTTGGACTTTTGAAGCCGCACAAGATGCACAATCCCAGCATGGGCTTGATGTTGAAGCAGAGATTATGGCCGCTTTAGCACAAGAGATTACAGCAGAGATTGATCAAGACATTCTTGGCAGTTTAAGAACATTGTCCGGAACGGCCATTGGTACATACGACCAAGGTTCCGTATCTGGTACAGCCACATATGTTGGCGACGAGCATGCCGCTTTAGCAGTTCTTGTAAATAGAGCCGCTAACTTGATAGCTCAACGCACACGTCGTGGTGCAGGTAACTGGGTAGTTGTTTCACCAACTGCTCTTACAGTATTGCAAAGTGCAACAACTTCAGCGTTCGCAAGAACAACTGAAGGTACTTTCGAAGCACCAACTAATACAAAATTTGTTGGTACATTGAACAGTTCAGTTCGTGTTTATGTTGACGCATACGCAACTGACAGCACAGACATCCTCGTTGGTTATAAAGGACCAGGCGAAATGGATGCGGCATCTTTCTATTGCCCATACGTTCCGTTGATGAGCTCTGGTGTTGTACTTGATCCGACTTCGTTCGAACCAGTCGTAAGTTTCTTAACCAGATATGGTTATGTTGAACTTTCAAACTCAGCATCATCCTTGGGTAATGCTGGCGACTATCTTGCAAAGATCGCAATCAACACAACAAACCTTTCATTCATTTAAGGTTTACTACAAAAGGTACTGTTTCGGCAGTACCTTTTTTTATGACCATTATTTCTTAAAGATAAATAATTACAATATAAAGAATGATTTAATTATGACTTCAGTAATAGTACCATATCCGAGCTCAGCACCGAGCAATTTAGAAGTAGGCACATGTAGTAATATGGTGTTGCCTGCTGGTAATACTGCTTCTCGTTGTGCTTCAGGTAGTACACTAAAAGGTGGTTCGTTAAGATATAATAATGAAACATATGCAGTAGAATATTTTGATTCTGATCCATCTTCATGTACTTGGAAATCAGTAGCACACACAACTGGTTTAGCCCTTAATTGTTTAACAGATGTTGTTACTGCAACTGCATCTGCAGGAAATGTATTAGTAGGGCAAGGAAGTTGCTATACCGCAAAAGCAGTTTCAGGAGATATAACTCTTGCTTCTAGTGGTTGTATGACTGTTAGCACAGGTGTTATATGCGATCAAATGTATAATCCAATTGACAGTAACACTGATTATCTAGTAGTTGTTGATGCAACTGATAATGCATTTAAAAAAGTATTAGCATGTGATTTTTCAGTTTGTTGTGCTACAACTGCTGGCTCAACTGGTGGTTCATCAGGAACTGCTGATAAACTTACAACGGCTAGAACTATTGGTATGACAGGAGATGTTGTATGGACTTCAAGTGGGTTTGATGGATCAGGAAATGTAACAGGAACAGCAACAATTCAAGCAAATTCGGTTACACTTGGTACTGATACTTCCGGTAACTATGTTGGAACATTAACTGCTGGAACCGGACTAACATCTTCAGGAGCAACTACCGGAGAAAATGTTGCCCATTCTTTAAGTGTAGATGCCGCACAAGCAGGTATTACAAGTGTTGGTACATTAACAAGTTTAACAATGGGCGGAACAATTAAATTACATGGTGCAACTAGCGATCCTGCAGGAACTGAAGGAATGATGTATTATAAAACAGATACTTGCAAGTTCAGAGGATACGCTAATGGAGCATGGACAGATTTACATTAGAGATATAAATGAAACATACAGAAAAAATAGCAGGCGAATATAGTATTGATTCAACATGTGTAACAATAATAAGTGACACAAATTCAACAAGTACAACAACCGGTGCGTTAGTTGTTGCAGGTGGAGTTGGTGTTACTAAAGATATTTGTGTTGGAGGTAATTTATATGCCACTGGTAATACAGTTATTGGTGATGCTAATACTGATTCTGTTTGTTTTACTGCTGATGTAATATCACATATTATACCCGATACAGATGAAACCTATAATTTAGGTTCTGCGCCACAAAAATGGAATTGTGTTTTTGTTAAAACAATAGCCGCAGGTATTATTAGTGCAACAGATACAACGAATTCAACTAGCACAACCACAGGTGCTATTACTAATGCTGGTGGACTTGGAGTTGCTTGTGATGTATATATTGGTGGTGCCATCACTGTCGATAGTACTACTAATTCAACTAATGGTACAACTGGCTCAATACAAACAGATGGCGGACTTGGAGTTACTTGTGATGCATACATTGCTGGTGCCATTACTGTTGACAGTACTACTAATTCAACTAGTGGTACAACTGGCTCAATACAAACAGATGGAGGAATTGGAGTTGCTTGTGATGCATACATTGCTGGTAAATTAACAATGAGCAATGTTGTTCAACTTCATACTGCCACAAGTGATCCAGCAGGTGCCGAAGGCCAAATGTATTATAAATCCGATACTTGCAAATTTAGAGGATATGCTAACGGTGCATGGACAGATTTACACTAGGATAATCACTAATGACTGACATCACTTCTTGTATTTGCGGTGATTATAATTTAACCGCAGATAAATTATGTCTTAAGACAACAACAAATTCAACAAGTACTAGCACAGGTGCCTTAGTAATGCTAGGTGGAGCCGGTATTGCATGTGATGCTTGGATTGGTGGTGACATTAATGTAGCAGGAGACATGACAGTCTCCGGTACTCTTACTTGTAATACAATTCAATCAGCCACAGTTTATACCGCAACTCAAAATACTAATGCAACATCAGGAGTAACCGGTTCTTTAATAGCCTGCTCAGGAGGCTTAGGTGTTAAATGCGATGCGTATATTGAAGGACATATTATATCAGAAAGTAAAATATATACTGAAAATACTACAAATGCAACATCTACAACTGATGGGTCTATACAAACCGATGGCGGAATTAGTGTAGTATGCGATATAAAAGTTGGTGGAAATGTTACTGCTGATTGTTTCATTGGTGATGGAAGTAACTTAACAGGTATTACAGGTGGTTCAGGAACAGGCTATCTTTGCAAATATTCAGGACATGATGTTTGTTATTGTACTGATGGTACACTTACTATAACAAATACAACCCAATCAACAAGTTCAACAACAGGTGCATTTATGGTATCTGGTGGTGTAGGCATTGCATGTAATGCACATATTGGTGGAACATTAGTTGCTAATACTTTATGTATTTCATGTTGTTTGATTACAACTGCATCAGGCACATTTAATATAAATGCAGGAAATTATATTTGTCTTAACGCCGCTGGTGAAACAAGAGCGTGTTCGCCTATTGGTTTAGCAGTATGTACAGTTACCGCTTTAAATGCTCTAGGCGCACCAAGTGCAGGAGCAATAGCATATGCATGTGATGCAACAGACGGATCTAGTAATGCTCAACCTACTCCAGTATTTTATGATGGCACTAATTGGCTTAGATTTGATACTAGAGCTACGGTGGTGAATACATAATGAGCGACATATTAGATGAATTAAAAGCACTAGAAGAAGAAGAAATTGCAAACGGTCTTGATATGACTGCTCAAGAGGAGTATATCGTGACATTAAAAAAAGATGCAGATGCAACAGATTTTCATGATAAAATGATTCGTGATTCAGCCTCCCTTTCCGATACAGGACAAATACCAACAAGAACTATAGATACTGTAAATAGACGAGAAAAAAGTAATTGTAATACACATTATAGCATGTCTTTAGAAGAAGTGCGAGAGTTACGTAAAGATCCTAGAGTCGACGATGTGCAAATTCCATTTGAAAACGATCCCCATCAAAATATAGGATTATGTCATTATAGAGGTACCCAAGGAGCAGTAGGGTGGGCACCAACTGATATGAATTTTGATAGGAGTCCATCGCAAGCATGGGATGTAAATTGGGGTTTACGTTCTATGACTACAACTGCTGGAGGATGGAATAGTAACTCTACAGAACTTACTGGAAAGTATGGTTATAACTTGACAGGTAAAGGAGTAGATGTTATAATTCAAGACACAGGTATAATAGGAGATCATCCCGAGTTTGCAATTAATCCTGATGGCACAGGTGGTTCAAGATACGATAGCACATATCATTGGTGGAATGCATTAGGTATTAATATGCCTGGTGGTTATAGTTATGATGGTTATCATAATGATAGTTACGGACATGGATCTCATGTTGCTGGAATAGCAGTAGGTAATACTTGTGGATGGGCAACAGAAGCAGGTATATGGTCACAAAAAATTCAAGATGCCGCATATGTTTCTCATGCATATAGTTTTGATATGATAGAAGCATTTCATACACAAAAAACAGCCCAGGCATCAACTGGATATAAACGACCTACAGTAGTAAATCAAAGTTGGATTATTTTAGAGCATTATTGGAATATGACAATACATGCATGGAGATATGGTGATTATCCTTATGATTCTGGTCAGGCTTACAGATTTGCTGAAGCAGGATATACATCAGGAAACCAACGTAAAGAATTTTTTGGTGAAACAGGATACGAAGATACAGATGATCCATCTAATTATTGGGTGCATCCGCGAGTTAGATCAGATATAAAAGCAGATATGGAACAATGTATGGATGTTGGAGTAATTTTTGTAGCCGCCGCAGGTAATGAATATCACAAAATAGATGTTGCATATAACGATACTGATGGTTGTCCGAGAAAATTAAATATGTCAGATTTAGGTAGAGACTGGGCAACCGAATACGGAACTGTTAGTAGAGGCTCAATAAAACATATGCAAGGTGGCTCCCCAGGTTCGCATTGGAATGATAATGGAATGATGCCTGTTTGTGTTGGAGCAATCGCTGATACTAATAAACCTGGAACAACAACAGAGAAAAAAGCAGATTATTCAAATAGTGGACCTAGAATAGATGTATGGGCCCCCGGAACTAATATTGCAGGACCTGTAAATGCCGCAAATAGTTCCTGGACCGACCCTAGAGATTCTAGTTACCATTGGAAATCATTAAGTGGTACAAGTATGGCAAGCCCACAAGTATGTGGTATGGTTGCTTGTTTACTTGAAGCCAATCCTCATTGGAATCAAAAAAATGTCCGTGATTTTGTACGATCAGAATGTCATAAATCCGGAGCAATTCACCAAGGTACTACAAATACTCCCGCAGATAGGTATGGCGCAGGCCCCACAGCAGCCTGGCTCGGTGGCGGCCAAGATTATACTGTTACAGACAGCCTACATGGCGGACATAACCGATACGCCAACATGCCCTTTAAAGACGGATCCTGGACTATAGAAATTACATAATAATATTTTGCAATAAATAGTATTATGGAACAAGAATATGTAGTTACTCTGAAGAAAGATTGTGACCCGTCAGAGTTCTTTGATCAAATGACAAAAGACACATCGGGGCTCAAAAACTCTGATACAAGTTTAGCCAGTATTCCGGATAAACCTATTGATTGGGTTGATAAACGACCGGGAAGTAAACGAAATACAGAGTATGCATTATCACATTTAGAAGCCGCAGAATTAAGAAATGATTCGCGAGTACTAGATGTACAATTAAAACAGGAAATATTAAATATGCCTGTTACGACTCTTGGAAAATATGAAGATGCACAATTTCATAGAACTTCAGGAGGTTCTGATATAAAAAATTGGGGATTACGTAGTTGTTCTTATACTAATAATACTGATGCATTTGGAGGTGTTAATAGTACAAGTATAACCGCTGATCATGATTATGCATTAGATGGCACAGGTGTTGATGTAGTTATAATTGATACAGGTATAACTGCCGGGCATCCAGAGTACACAGTTAATCCTGATGGTACTGGTGGATCTCGAATACAAGAAATAGATTGGTATACGGAATCAGGAATTTCTGGTTCTCAAAATGCTAATTTTTACAGCGATCAAAACGGACACGGAAGTCATGTAGCAGGAACAGCCGCAGGTAATACACACGGCTGGGCAAGAGGTGCAGACATATATGCAATGGCTACATTATCAAATACGTATGCAATTAGTTCATATACTTGTTTTGAATTAATTAGAGGATGGCATAATAATAAATCAGGTCCTAATGCAGGTAGACCTACTGTTTGTAATAATAGTTGGTCATATTATACTAATGCTTTGCAACCTGTTTATGGAACTTATAGAGGAACAGATTGGACTTATGAATATACTGGATCACATGGTGATTGGGGTGCTGGTAGTTATACTGGAAGTGATTGGCCAAGTCCAGCAGAATTAGAAAATAGAGGAATAGGTGTAAGTAGTACTCATGGTAATTTTGTTTCATCAATTGATGCAGATGTACAAGATTGCATAGATGATGGAATAATAATGTATAATGCCGCTGGCAATAACAAGTATGTAATTGTAGGTTCAGGGCATATTGATTATAATAATTGGTATTTTGACAAATATTATAATAGTATTAAGTATTATCATAGAGGTGGTACACCAACAACATCAACAGCAAATATAGGACTTGTTGGTAATGTTGAAGGATCATATCTATCGTCAGGTGGAACATGGTATGAGCAAACTAGATATTCGTCAACTAAAGGCGCAAGATTACATATATGGGCACCAGGATCAAATATTATGAGTCCTTATATAAGTGGCTACAATGATCCAAGAAATTCTAGTTATAAAGTTACTGCATTATCAGGTACAAGTATGGCAAGTCCGCAAGTAACTGGAGTAATTGCTTGTATGTTACAACTTCATCCTACTTGGACACAAGATGATGCTAATCAATGGCTCATTGATGAAGGTATAGCAAATAGATTATATTCAACAGGATTAGATGATGATTATAATAATGACGATAGTATATGTGGTGCACCAAATAGATATTTAAGAATGCCTTATATAGAACCGTATCATAGTATGATTACAAGTTAGGAAATAAAAAATGGCAATAAATTTAAATCATCAATTAAACAAAATCAGTAGTAGCAGTCAAGTTTTAACTGTTGATCAAAATGGTGCTATTATATTACCTGTTGGTACAACTTCGGGGCGTTCGCAAACAGGTGTTGCAACTGATGGATCTTTAAGATTTAATAGTGATACAAATCAATTAGAACATTATGGTAATGCTACTTGGAAAAATGTGGTTTCATATGATTCAAGTGTAACTCCGGCGGCAGGATATTACTTAACATATGATACAGTTTCGTCAAGTTTTAAACCGTCAACGACTTCGTTGCAATCACAAATAGATGAAAGTGCTATTGCATTTGCAATAGCGTTAGGAGGATAGTAAGTGGGATCTTTTTCATATTTTAATCCTAATATTAATTATAACAATAAGAGGCAACTAACTCAATCGGGTGTTGATCTTACTCAAATTAATCAGAACATTGTACCTATTGACCACGACTCATATTGTATTGGTTTAGACGGAGTCGGGAGCGATGGTAATACAAATCAATGGAAATGTGTTTATACAGTTGGTGTAAAAACAGCCAATATTGATGTTGGAACAATTTGTGCTTCTACAGCAGTTTGTACAGATATATTATGTATGGGTGCAGAAAGTGTTTCCGAAACCGATATTGCAAAAATTAATGGAATTACAGATGGTACAGTAGCCGGTAATAATGCTCTTGTTGTTGATGCTAATAAAGATATTGCTACATTGCGAAATGTTAGTATGGATGGTACTCTTACAGTATGCGATACTGTTTTATCATCTGATTCAACAGGTGTACTTAATATAGGTACATCAGGGTGTGCTACAAACGGAACACTAGGTGTTGGTATTGAATCATTATGTGATATTCCTGCAAGTCCTAGTAGTAATCAAAATCTTATTTGGACAGGTAGTGCTTTTGCATGGTGTGATGCAGGAGTTGCTATTAATGTATGTGAAATAAACGATCCAGTTTCAAATACCATAGTAGCAAATGTAGATACTTTTAAATTTGATGTTAATTGTGGATTTGAATTAACTGATAATGGTAGTGGTACTGTTACTGTTGGAAGTTCAGGTGTATCATATAAAACATTAGAAGTATCAGGACAAAGCAGTTTAGTTGCTACTAATAATGATACATTAGAAGTAGTAGCAGGAACAGGTATTACAATAGCAACAAATACAGGATCAAACCCGAAACAATTATGTATTACAAATGGTAATGCTGAAAGAAGCACTATTGTAACAGAAGCATTTACGGCAACTGCTAGTCAAACAACGTTTACGCCTGCACAATGCTATACAACAGGACACATAGATGTATTTTTAAATGGTATTAAATTAATAGAAGGTGCATCAAATGATTTTGTAGCAAACAACAATACTTCGGTTGTATTAAATTCAGGTGCAAATGTTAGTGATGTATTAGAAACAGTTTCCTATGCAACATTTGATTCAGCAAGTCATTATACTTGTGCCCAGATGCAAGCATTTCCAAATCATATTCTTCCTAGTGTTGATGATACTCATTGTTTAGGAGAAGCAGGAAAACGTTGGAAAGACGTATTTGCTTCGTCAACTACTATTGGTGATTTACATATGCACAACGATAACGGACATTTTACACTTGATGAGCAATCAGAATATATAAGAGTTTTTAACCATACAAATGGGAAATTTTATAAGTTATTAATGGAGGAGCTCAATGAGTAGAGCCAGAGATATTGCAGATAAGGTACCTTTTCTAGCAAACGTAACATCTGATGTACAAACACAGATAGATGCAAAAACAGATTATGCTTCATCCTGTTTTAATACGGATTTTACAGCCAAATCTACAACTGATTTAAGTGAAGGATCGAATTTATATGCATCCGATGCTAATATATACGCATCGTTTGATACTGTTGATACTTCATTAATTCCTGATCAAACTTGTTGTAGAGATTTAGGCTCATCAACAAAGCGATGGAACGATATCTATACTGCTGGTACCACTATTGATATTGCTGGTACAAAATTATCTAGAGATGCTTCAGGCGATCTTAAAATACAAGATGATTCAAATAACTTAAAAAAGATTATTGTTGATGAAATACAAATTGGCACAGGTGCTAATTTATTAAGACTCAGAAAGCACCCTTCTGCTACTCGATTACAAACAATTAGTTGTGATGTTGATGGACAAAAAGAATCATTAGATAATAATGATACAGATGATTTAACTGAAGGCTCGACTAATCAATATCATACAACTGCACGAGTCCGTGGAGCAATTAGTGTAACTGGTTCAGGTAGTTACGACAATTCAACTGGTGTTATTAACGTTACAGGTGGTGTCACTTGTGTTAATGAAAATACAGGTTCGATTGATTTATGTACATGTGATATTACAGAGAGTGGAAATCTATATTATACAGATGCAAGAGCTCGTGCCGCTATAACTGCTGGAACAGGTGTTACAGTTACAAGTGGAGCAGTAGCAATAGGACAAGCAGTTGGCACAACTAATAATGTAACTTTTAATTGTGTTACAGTTACAAACGATTTAGTTGCAGATGATATTATAACAAATACATTAATAGCATGTGATACAGGTGCTTGTGTTACAGTTTGTGGCGATTCATTAATCACTGGTGATTTAACTGTTTGTGGAACAACAACTCAAGTTAGTTGTGAAACACAAAATATTGGTGCGATTAATACTATTTTAGGAACCGCTGTTACTAACCCTTCGGCCGCAAATAGTGGTGGATTGAAATTAACTTTATGTTGCTCTGCTAATCCTGTTCCATATGCTACAATACTTTATGCAAGCACAAACGACGAATGGGTGTTTAATAAGCCTATACGTTCGGATTGTTTATATGGTAAAATTTCAGATGTTTCAAATCATTATACTTGTGATATTTCGGAGTGTACTGATTTGTATTATACAGATGCAAGGGCTAGAGGAGCAATTAGTGTAACTGGTTCAGGTAGTTATAACTCAAGTACTGGTGTTATTACTGTAACGGGTGGTGTTACTTGTGTTAACTCAAACACTGGTTCTATAAATTTATGTACATGTGATATAACTGAAAGTGGTAATTTATATTATACAAATGCAAGGGCTAGAGGAGCCGTTTCACTAACAGATGCTGGCGGTGATGGTAGCATGGTATATAACAGTTCGACTGGTGTGTTTACATTTACTGGTCCTGTTGCATCAGAAACAAGAGCTCATTTAAGTAGTAGTGGTGATATATCGTATAATAGTGCAACTGGAGTAATTTCAGCAACAACGTATAAAACTGCTGATTTTGATACAGATTTTGCAACTAAGAAAACATGCGATTTAGCAGAAGATACTGATTTATATTACACAGATGCTAGAGCAAGAGCCGCAATTACAGTTAGTGGATCCTTGGCATATAATAATAGTACTGGTGTTATGTCTTTTACAGATGCAGTATCACAAGTTAATACAAAAACAGGAGCGGTTGTACTTCATTCTTGTGATATAAATGAATGTGTTAATCAATATTATACAGATGCCAAAGCAAGAAGTGCAATTTCTGTAAGTGGTTCCGCTTTAACATATAATAGCACAACAGGCATAATGGGTCTATCTGCTATTGTATCGAGTATTAATAGTTTACACGGTGATGTTAATTTATGTACATGTGATATAACTGAAAGTGGTAATTTATATTATACAAATGTAAGAGCTGATGCAAGAATTACAAATGCATTAATTGATGAAGATAACATGGTTTCAGATAGTGCAACAAAACTTCCATCTCAGCAATCAGTAAAAGCATATGTTGATGCACAAGTAGCAAGCAAAGATAATACAGACGAAATTACAGAAGGTTCAACAAACTTATATTTTACAGATACAAGAGCAGATGCAAGAATAACAAATGCTTTAGTTGACGAAGATAATATGGTTTCAAATAGTGCAACTAAAGTACCATCTCAACAATCAGTAAAAGCATATGTTGATAATGTTACTACAAGTACAGATTGCGTAACTGAAGGTTCGTCAAACTTATATTATACAGATGCACGAGTAGATACACGAATTTGTGCTACAAATTTTGCTTGTTTATCAGACGTTGATGCAGTATCATCAGCTGATGACGGTAAAGTTTTATATTATAATCATAGTACAACATCTTGGAAAGTTAAAACAGATCAAAATACTAATGATGTAACTTGTGTTAATGAAAAAACTGGTGCAATTAATTTATATACATGCGATATTGATGAATTTGGGGCAAGTCCATTATACTTTACAGATACTAGAGCAAGAGCTTCCGTTTGTGTTACTTCTGGTATAGGTGCTTATAATAACATAACCGGGCAAATTACATTACCAACTGATGTTTGTGATAGCTCAGTTTTAACTTTATGTGATGTACCAGCAGGTCCAACAACTAACTCATATCTTTATTATAATGGATCAGCATTTTGCTGGGCAACCTCAACAAGTCCATATGATCAGACATGTTTTAATACACATCTTCAAGATGCTTCAATTAAAAAATTATGTGATGTTAATTCTTCAATAAGTCCTGGAACTGGCGATTATATGAGATGGGATGGATCACAGTGGGATTCAACTGCCGCGGCATCCACTCCTATTATTGAACTTGATGTTACTGTTGTTGATAGTAAATTTAAATTTGATAGTGGGAGCCCACAACCATATCTATATTTTGTACCAGGTTTTACATATAAAATTATACAATCAGGAGCATCAAACGCCGGGCATCCTTTAGTATTGTCAGAAGATGTAGATTTTAATGGAGGATCAAATCCAACTACTCCAGCCGGAGTATCATATCATGTTGGAGGAAATACATATTCCACAGCCGCAGATTATGTTGCCTCTTTTACTAATGCCGCGACTACCTATATTCAATTTGTTGTACCAACAAGTGCAAAGGCTAGATATTCTTATGGTTGTGCTAATCATACTAGCATGGGTAAACAAGGTGGTATATTATTAAGAGCTGAAACTACAGATGACTTAGTAGAAGGATTAACAAATAAATGGGCATCTGATGCTAACATTGTTTCGGCAATTAATTCAAATACTGGCGCAGTTACATTTCAAGGAGCAACAACATTTTGTGATACTGTAAGTTATTGCTCTAATATATGCTTCAATTCTGGCGGAGCATTACAATTTAATAGTACAAATGATATGTGCATGGATGCATCTGGAGATTATATTGTTTATACACATGGTACACCAGTAAAAAGAATGTGCATTACATGCGATGGTGCTAGTACATTTATAAGTCCGAATGTTACTACAATGACACTAAATCGCAATGATGCTACTAATGGTAAAGTACTTTCTATACAAAAACAAGGTACTGAAGTGTACGCAATTAGCACTGATGCGACACAATCACCTTCTGATAGAAAAATTAAATGTGATATTGAATCACTACCATTAGGACTGGAATTTGTCACTTGTTTAGATCCTATTAGTTATAGAACAACTGTAAGTGATAATACTGATCCAAAGCAGTTTGGTTTTATTGCACAGGAAATGGAAGATGCATTGACTGAATTAGGAATTGATAAGAATACAGTATCAATGTTGCAACATACCCCTAATGATAATGAAAAAGAATCAGATTATTGGTTGGATTATGTTAAAATGATACCTATTTTAACTAATGCAATTAAAGAACTGTCCTCAAAAGTCAAGGCGCTGGAAGATCTAAAATAGATAAATATCTAAAATAGATTTTATGGACGTTGCCTAATGGCTATTGCATTTAAAAATACATCAACTACAATTACTACCGCAGACACATTAGAAACCCTATATACCGCAGGTGCGAGTATAAATGGCTCCATTGTTCATGCAATATATATTTCAAATAAATTAATAACCGGTGGTATTGTTGTTAGTCTTGTCTTGCATGATGCAAGTGCGGCTACCGACAAATATATCATGAAGGATATTACTGTTTTTAAAAATACAACATTAGTTGTCGATAAAGTAGTAAATTTAGAACCGAATGATAGTTTGAAATTGCAAAGTTCAAGTACGGATTGTGACGTTGTAATGAGTGTTTTAGAACTCAGCTAAATATTATATAACAAGGGAATTTTATGTCATACATTGGCCAACCATTAATAAATTCAGATCTTATGATGTGGACGTTCGTTGGGGACGGGAGCCTAACCGATTATGCGTTAAGCAACTTTCCAGCCAGTGAAAGAAGCGTTGATGCGAAAGATTTAATGGTGCAATTATCAGGTGTTTTACAAAAACCGACAACAGATTATACTTTTAATAATAGTACACAAACAATTATTTTTGTAACTGCTCCACCATTAAGTGTTGACATAGTAGCAAGAATACATGTAGTATTATAAGGATTTTTTTATGACAACAAGAGTACCAACATCACTAATGTCTGAAAACCCAAGATTCGATGGAACTGGTTCCATTAAAGTTTCGGTTGGAACAACTGCACAACGTGATGGAACACCAGTAGATGGACTTTTGAGATATAACTCAACAATATGTTCTTTAGAAACATATTATGATGATAATTGGGTACGGGTAGCAAATAGATTAGATTCGGCATTAAATGAAACTAATGTATCTTGTATGGTATATAATGCCAGTGACTTAATGGAGAAAGTTTGTTATGTAACCGGAAACATGCAATGTTTATGTTATGATAGCAACGATAATTTAAACATAGTTGATTACTATGACACAAATGGATCAACAAAACTTTTTACTCAATGTTTGACATATAACGTAGATGATCAGTTAGTATGTACAACATGGACTAAAATATGACAAATAAATATTACTACAAAGGTGTATTGGAAGTTAAATGAGCATAATTAATACCGGGTTAATTAACAAACTTGAAAAGAAAAAATTAGCAAAGGCAGGCGGGTACCTTAGGGGTAATCTACTTGCTTCACTCAATCTTACCGCTATTTCGATTAATACCGCAGGAACAGGATACACCGCAAACGATATTATCTGCGTAGACAATACTGGCGCAACCACTGCATCAGGATCGGAAGTAGGAACAATCTGTGTACAAACTGTTGACGGTAGTGGAATTATCCAAACTGCCGCTATTAAATGTGCTGGCATCTATGATGTTAAGCCAACAACTACAACTGGAAACGCAACCGCAGGTGGAACTGGTACAGGAGCATGTTTTGATTTAACCTTTGAAAGTACTGTTTGTTTAGGTAGTTCAACACAAGCATTTAATAAAGTGTTTGCTGATGGCGTACAACTTAGCGGTGATGTTACTTTAGGTGATACAGCCGCAGATGATATTACTGTTAGTGGTGATATTACATCTCATATTATTCCTAATGCAAGTGATACATATAATTTAGGTTCTGTTACACAACGATGGGAAGATGGATTTATTGATGATGTAGATGCTTGTACTGGTATTTTTTGTGATGTAACAAATTCAACAAGTACTACCACAGGAGCATTACAAGTAAAAGGTGGTCTTGGTGTAGCATGTGATGTATGTGTTGGTGGAAATATAAATGCAACTGGTAATATTATTGGTGCAAATATTACTGCCAGCGGTAATATTACTTTAGGTGATGCAGATACAGATGAATTAACAATTGGTGCGGATGTACATTCTCATATTATTCCTAATGCAAGTGATACATATAATTTAGGTGCTACCACTAAGAGATGGGAAGATGCATATATTGATGATATTTGTGCAGATACTATTAATACTACAGGTACCGCAACATTAGCATGTGGTATAGCAAGTAGTTTACAAGTATGTGATTTAACAACAGGAAGAATTGCATTAGCAGGAACAAATGGTGAAGTAGAAGATAGTTCAAACTTAACGTTTTCAGCATCACGTTTATCAGTAACAGGTGACGCAGATGTTTCTGGTGCAACTTGTGTAACAGATACAACAAATTCAACATCTGCTTCAAGTGGTGCAGTTATTGTAACAGGTGGTTTAGGTGTAGGATGCGATGTTCATATAGGTGGTAGTTTAACAGTAGCAGGAACGCAAACTGCGGTATGTTCAAATTGTGTGCTGATTGGCGATGCAATTATGACATTAAATGCCGACGAAACAGGAACACCATCAGAAAATGCAGGACTTGAAATTGAACGTGGAACTGATGATAATGCACATATTACATGGAACGAAACAACTGATAAATTTGAATTAAAACTTGGAACGGCACTTGCTGATTTATGTGTCGCTAATGTAATAACTGATTCGTCAGGGTCTGGTAGTGCTATTGGTACACCGGCCGGATATGCAGGTGTATTCCACAGAACACCACAATTAACATCTGGATATAGCGGAACACGAGAAGGTGCTAGTGTATGTCTTGAAAACACAGATGGTTTAGCAGACGCAATTCATATTTTAAACGATACAATATTAAATGTAAGACGAGATACTTATGTTAGAGATATATCTTGGAGTACAGATTCGGATTATGATGCAGGACAATGTATTTCAAGTGCTAATACCGCTATTGCTTTTACATTTTGCTGGATGGGTAATCCATCATGTATTGATATCGACTGGGGTGACGGAACTTCGGATTGCAAATTAACAAGTGTATCGTGTGATGGTTCATGTACAGTTTCAAAAACATATGGATCGGGTGCAGTAGGATGTAATACAGTTTGTGCAACTGCAAAGCATACAAGTGGTATAGGTTATGGTTCAGAAATAACATTAGATTGTACAGATTATATGTTAATTGCTACTCCAACTCCGGATATTGAATGGGCAATGTATGATGGAAATCCGGCAAATGTTACAACTGCTGGCTGGGATAGTGCTTCAGCCGCTTGCATATGCAATACATCAACAGAAACAGGTGCTACAACTTCATATGGTAATACTGCTGATTATACAATATTTTGGGGTGATAGTTCCGATGCATGTATTGCAACTGATGCCGCCGCAGGTGGACGAGATGGTGCAGGATTAGCACACACATGGACAAATTCACCAGATGCAGATACACGTTATTCAGTATGTTTGAGAATGGATAATCATAGCACAACTAACCCGTCAGTACTTCCACTTAGCGAAGTTAAATGTGTATGTGTTTGGAGTTCACAAACACCAGCATTTACAAGTGATGTTAATAGTGGAAATAATGAAGAAGCAACAAGTGGTTTAGTTGTTAACTTTACAGGTACTGTTGATACACTAGGATCTGCAAGTAATTTTGGTGCAGGAAACTGTTGGAAGTGGACATTTGATGATGGTTCAACATGCGAAGTTGCCGCAGGAGGCGGTGGAGCAGGCGATTATAATGTTGCCGTTGCACATACTTTTGATTTAACAACAGGTGAACAAGCCTCAGGTACCACAGTAACACGTGATGTATGCTTGCAAGCATATAACGGACACACAAGCAGTCCGTTTGTAACATCGGCATGTACAATAACAATTAAGCCAGATCCAAGATCTAATGTAGCAGTAATATTCCAAAACGAATCAACAGGTATTGATAATGCAAGCAACGTTAGAGGATATGCTGTAACTGGATATGATGGACTTAATTATGCGTTAGGATGTGCCGCTAATACATCACAAAATGCTACATGCTATGAATATAATTGGGGCGATAGTTCAGCTCTTGATTGCATGGCCCACGGTAGTAGTAATCCAGGTGATGTAGGAACTAACATTACACATGATTATACATCAGTAGGAACAGGAACATATAATGGTAATTTATTAGCATATAATCCAACATTAAGTTTAAATGCTACTGATGATACTGAAAACTTTACTATGGATATTTTAGCAACGCCTGCCGCACCAGCCGGATTAAGTGCTAAAACAATAGGTTTTACAGGTGAAGATACTGGAACAAGTCCTAAGTTAGCACATGGATTTACAGACAATACTGGCGGTGCTACATTATCGGCAGGTTCAGCAGTTGATAGAACAACAGATACTGGCGGAACAATCGACTCAGATATAATTAGCTCTTATGCATATAATTCAGCCGCAGGTGCAGTTTGTGCATTGGTTAATGGATCCGCAGATGGTGCAATTACTTTTACTGCTAGTGATAATTCAGGTTTAACAAGTTCAATGTGTATTACTGAAGATATTGATGCAAATACAGTTAGTGCAACAGGTGTAGGTGTATCAGGTTCAAGCAAAATTTATCCAAGTAATTTTTATAGAGTGTTTAAAGCAAAAGTTTCTAAAACAGCAAGTGCAGTTAGTGTTGGTCTTAATAGTTACCAGATTTGCCATACTGTTACAGGTGCAACACCAGAGATTGAATTTGTTAAAGATGATGTAACATCAACACCAAGTTTAGATATATCAGCATCAACAGTAACACAAGCAGGAGCCGGAACCTTAGCATATATTAGTGGTATTCCGTATTATACAACAGGTGCCACAGTAACATTAGGTACTGTTAAAGCATACGATTGGATAGGACAAACATATCAAGATACTTCAACTCCGTTTAGTATTGAACATGCATCAAACGATGAGAGTACATCTGGAAGTATCATATCGACACAAACAAAAACATACGCAAATATTGATGGATCAAGTACATTTTTAAATGGAGGCAATCCGGTTGCTGATACAGGTAAAGCAAGCGGAAGTAAATATACATTAGGAGATATTACTTTTAGTGTTAATGGCTCAGTTAATGCCGTTGGAACAGTTAAAGCAAATTTATCAAATATTAACGGTGAAGGTGGATATAGCACATTTACAACAAAGATAAACTTGAAAGGAACTTCAATTAGCGGATTCGACGAAGAAGATATTACTATAACAACTTTAGGTACTGGATCGGGTGATGCAAAACGTATAGTAATTGCATCTGCCGCTGGTGATAATCCAACTTATAGTAGTTCAACTGATTATTATGCAAGTAATGCATGGACAGGTACACAAACTATTGCAGGTACAGATGAAGCCGTTGCAAGATGGGGACAATTAAAGCATTTTTCAACTGATTTATCATCAGGATATTTACCCGCAGGTCCAGATTTGAACACAGGACGATCAGGTGCTCAATATTTTAGAGGAGCATTTAAACGTTCGGTTGTTTCAAGTTTTGATATTTTATTAAATGGAAAAATTAGTGGATTTTGGATTGCATTACCGGGCGAGACAACAGACGCATCAAGTGGATTAGGTGGCTGGTTAGATTGTACGGCTACATATGGTGGTGCTGGTATGCCAGGATCAAACACAGGTGCAGGCGGAAATGGAAGTGATGGAGTTGCTTCGGGTAACTCTAATAAAGTAACAACTGGGTCAGCAGTAAACTCAACATTTACTATGACCTTAGGAACTGCGAATTTAAGTAATACATATAATAATCTCTTGTTTTTTAATATTAAATTAGCAAGTGGTGATTATATAGATAGTTTGAGCTTTAGTTAAGGAAACATGAATGGCAATTACAAGTGATCAAAAGATAGACTTTTTATGGAAGAAGCTCGGATTTAAAGCCGCGAAAACAGATATATCTTCTGTTAAAGGTGGACCTAACGAGGCCATTCCTGCCGTATCAAGAATTAATAGCTCAGTAATATGGGCACAATCTGGAGACATTCCTGGTGTTCAACCAAGTGCTACTGCCGGTGTTGTTACTGTATATTCAGATGGTGGAAGTTCAAGTGCAACTGTTGAATGTACAGAAGATGCAACTGCAACATCACAAAGATCATGGAAAACAGGTTTAACAGATTGGATTGATACTTCGTATGGATCCACTTACTTAGTAAAAGTATACGCCGACGATGCTGGACAAACAGATCCAGAAACAGGCGGTACACAATTACTTGGTGGTGAATCAGGCTACGAATGGTTTTTTGATTATGATGCAGGTGTTTTAAACTTTATTGGTACAAGTATACCGGGTGCATTAAGTGGTAAAAAGATATATGTTAAAGGATCACGTTATACTGGTAACACAGGAGTTCCAGAATCAGGTGCTGGCGATACCGCTACGAATGTACAATTTGATCCTACTAATTTAAACGATATACAAAGTACAGATACAGATGGTAATATAAATCTTGATCCAAACGGTACTGGAAACGTAGTTGTTGAAGGTACTAATTCATTGGTATTACCGGTTGGTACAACTGTTGAACGAGATGCATCACCGACACAAGGCGGAGTAAGATACAATACTACAACAAGCTCATTTGAAGGTTATAGTGGATCTGCTTGGGGCTCCCTCGGTGGATTAATTGATATTGATCAGGACACATATATTTGTGCTGAGGTATCATCAGATTCCGATGATTTAGAATTTTATACTGCTGGTACTAAGCAATTATGTATTGATCAAACCGGACTTATTACTGCAACTTCTTGTATTGTAGGTGGTAGTCGAATAATTAGTGATAGCACAACAAATGCAACAACTGGAACAGATGGATCAATACAAACTGACGGTGGACTTAGTGTAGTATGTGATGTATTTGCCGCAGGTAAGATAACCGCAACTGGCAGATTACTTAGTGATAGCACAACAAACGCAACAGACACAACAGATGGATCAATACAAACTGACGGTGGACTTAGTGTAGTATGTGATGGATATATTGGCGGACAAGTAACAGTCACTGGCAAAATAATTAGCGATAGCACAACAAATGCAACAACTGGAACAGATGGATCAATACAAACTGATGGTGGTATAAGTGCCGCATGTGATGTATTTGCCGCAGGTAAAATAACTGCAACTGGTCGAATACTTACAAATGATACAACAAATGCAACAACCGGAACTGATGGTGCATTGCAAACAGATGGCGGATTAAGTGCCGCATGTGATGTATTTGCCGCAGGTAAAATAACTGCAACTGGTCGGATAATTAGCGATAGCACAACAAATGCAACAACCGGAACTGATGGTGCATTGCAAACAGATGGTGGTATAAGTGCCGCATGTGATGTATTTGCCGCAGGTAAAATAACTGCAACTGGTCGGATAATTAGCGATAGCACAACAGATGCAACAAGTGGAACAGATGGTGCATTGCAAACAGATGGCGGAATAAGTTCTGCTAAAGCAATATTCGGTGGAACAACCATTACTGCAACTGGCAGAATACTTAGTGATGACACAACAGATGCAACAAGTGGTACAGATGGTTCAATACAAACTGATGGTGGTATAAGTTCCGCTAAAGCAATATTCAGTGGAACAACTATTACCGCAACAGGAAGAATACTTACAGATGATACTACAAATGCAACATCTACAACTAATGGTGCGTTACAATCAGATGGCGGACTTAGTGTAGCATGTGATGGATATTTTGGCGGAAATATTGTAATAAAGGATGCTGGAACCATAGGTTCCGCTTCTGATACTGATGCTATTGCAATCGATGCAACCGGAAATGTTTCTGTATCTCAAGATTTAACAGTAACTGGCGATTTTACAGTATCAGGAACAAATTACACAATAGATAGTACAACAATGACAGTGGTCGATCCAATTATTCATCTCCAAACTGCTTCCGGTGGAGGTGCGTTAGCCGCTGATACAAATAAAGATGTTGGTCTTGCAATGCAGTATCACAATGGATCAGCCGCAAAAACTGCATTTCTTGGATATGATGATTCTACTAGTAAACTTATTTTCATACCAGATGCAACATTAACCTCAGAGGTTGCCTCTGGAGTAAAAGGAACAATCGTTGCACATCTTGAAGGAAATGTAACAGGAGATTTAACTGGAAATGCAGATACAGTCACAACTAATGCTAACTTAACAGGTGGGGTAACAAGTGTAGGCAATGCGGCAACTGTTGTAACAAACGCAAATCTAACAGGTGGGGTAACAAGTGTAGGTAATGCGGCAACTGTTGTAACAAACGCAAATCTAACAGGTGGGGTAACAAGTGTAGGCAATGCGGCAACTGTTGTAACGAATGCAAACCTAACCGGTGATGTAACTTCCTCTGGAAATGCTACTACTATATCTGGATTAGCGATGTCTAAGACTGCTCTTAGTGCAGGGACAGGCTTAACATTATCAACGAATACTTTAAGTGTAAATGCGGCACAGACCCAGATTACATCAGTAGGAACATTGACTGCATTAACGGTAGATAATGTTAAAATTGACAGTACTAATATTGGACATACTTCTGATACTGATTTGATGGCACTTGCAAGTGGAGTGTTGACAGTAAACGGAGAAGTTCGTGCAACAAGCGAAATTACAGCATACTATTCTGATAGACGATTAAAAGAAATTGAACCTGATGGTCCGGGACAAGATGTTGAAGGTAAAGATGCCGCCGATGTATTAAAGGAAATATCAGGCGTATATTATAAAAATAACGACGAAGCAAAGTTATTTGGATATGATTCTGATAAACGACAAGTTGGTTTAATAGCACAAGAAGTACAAAAAATATTACCAGAAGTAGTAGTACCAGCACCGTTTGATATTGCTGAAGATGGTAGTTCAAAATCAGGTGAAGATTACTTAACAATTAAATATGAAAAAGTAATTCCGTTGTTGGTCAATGCTATTAATGCTCAAACTAGTAAAATACAAGAGTTAAAAGCAAAAATTGACGAATTAACCTGGTACATACCGCCTAACAAAGAAGTTGACTAATTACTATATTTTTGTTATAATTATATGAACGATTCCAAATGGATAGAAGACTTATTATCTGTTGCAGATGACAATCAAATTAATCTATTAGTATTAAGATATAAATCAAGTAAAGCCGAAACTGGTGTTGTAATCAGAAATGCAACTGAGTTAATAAATCAAATTGATAAAGAAACTGTTACTAATGAAATGGTAATTGATGCATTAAACGAACAATCTCAAAAAATAAAAGAACTTAAAAAAACAAACAAATCATTAATTAAAGATATAGAACATATGTCAAAAATGTATGATCAATTATGGAAAAAAATAGAACGTCTAATAAAGGGCCAAAATCCTAATCCTAGTATATGAAAAAAACTAATCTTTATGTTGCACACGGCGGCTTAGGTAAATGTGTGTTATTTTCCTCTCTTATAGATGTTTTTGCAAAACAAGATAATAATAAAATATCCATAGCATGTGGATTTCCAGAAGTATTTAAATTTCATCCAAAAATTAATTCAGCACCACAATGGACAGGTGGAGATTTAAGACATGATATTGCAGAATATTTTGATGATATTATTTTTAGAGAACCATATGTATCACAATATGCTAAACGTGATAGGCATATAGTAAAAGAATGGGCTAGATTATTTGGTTTTGAATTAGATACTGCCGGTATGGATATGCAACCAGATATGTTTATAAATCCACAATGGATCGGCGAAGCAAAAAATATATATGATAAGTTTATTCAAGAAAAATTTATAATGCTACAAGTTACCGGCGGGCAACCAGCAGATAATCATTATGTACAAAATAAAGGTTATACACATAATGCAATGACGCAAGGAAGAAACTTACAAAATTATTATGATATGATTCTTGCATTAGGTGAAGAATTTAAAAATTATAAATTTTTCTTATATGCGTTACCAAACGAACCAGTACAGATTCCCGCCGAAATGCAAAAGCGAGTATTAACTGCTCAAACGAATGCAATGGTATTTGCGGCTTTAGTTGAAAAAGCAGAAACATTTTTTGCTATTGATTCGAGTTTACATCATTTTGCCGCGGCACGTCAATATCGTAAAAAAGGAGTTGTAGTTTGGGGGACCACAACAACACCGACAATGATAGGACATAATCTACATACAAATATGCAAAGTTTAAGTCCTACAGAAATTAAAGTAGAACCAAAAGATGTTATAGATAATTTGCAAAAGGTATTGCAAGAGAAGAATCAAAACAAAAAAACAAAGGAAAAGAAATGAGCACTGAGAAAAAATGGGAAGAAATTCAGTTTGTTCCTCATCGAACAAGATTTGAAATTGAACATTTATTATTAGGCAGGCATCCTGGATTAGCAAGGAAAATTGCTTCGATAGTTCAAGAGATTGAAAAACTTGAAATGCAAGGTGATGCTACCGCAGAAGTTGAAATAGAAATATTTCAAGAAATTTTAAATGATCTTGTACCTGATGGATCAGGTACTAATGAAATATTAGGACAACTTGAAGATGAGGAAGAACAGTATTGGGTTGAAAAACTTGGCAAAATGGGTGCTATTGATATTTTAACTATTGGTAAATTGCAACCAGAAACAATGGATGCTATTGCATGCCTGCCTAATAATGTTATGTATAGAACTATTAGAGAATGTTTGCTAAAAGTTACAGCCATGAATAAAGAAATTAAAGATATAGAATTAGCACTTACAAGTGGAACAACTTAGAATTTGTGTATGTATTCCTGTTCATGATCAAGTTTATGCACAATTTGCTGATAGACTAGCAAAGTTATTTTTACGAGCAGGAAGAATCGGACTTGATATACATCTTAAAATAAGATCAGGTAGTGATTTAGCACGTAATCGAAATGAACTTGTTAAGGATGCTATACAACTTGATGCCACGCATATTTTATGGTTAGATGGTGATATTATATTTCCAGATAATTTAATAGAACTATTTTTAGCACATAATAAAGATATAGTGGCAGGCATATATCCTACTCGGTATCCCCCAATTAATAGTACTGGCTTTTATTCATATTCAACTAATTCCTTTGATAGAGTACATATTAGTAAGAACGGGCCTAAGTTATTTGAAATAGAAGCATGTGGAATGGGGTGTATGTTGATATCAATAAATACGTTCAAGCAAACAGAACCACCTTGGTTTCAATTTACTCCCGAACACGGAGAAGATATATATTTTTGTAAAAAAACCTTAATGAAAGTTTATTGTGATAAAGATGTAAGTCAACAATTACAACATATCGGCATAAAAGCATTTTCCTATAGAGATATAAATGAAGAACAATATTTGGACTAATATAACAACTCGCAAACGGTTAACACATAATACAATATTAGAGTATCCTGATAATCCTTTTACTATTGATAGACTTGTATGGAAATCAATAAGTTTAAACAATGCAGAAAAAATTTATGTAGAGACAGTTACGGATTTGTCAAATATACCAGAAGCAAAAACAGATTTAATTTGGTTAATTAATAAAAAATATAACATACGTAGTGATTTTCCTTGGCACTGGCGTCCTCGTAAATCTGTTGCAATGAATCATATATGGGAATTTCCTCGCACAAGTTCTGCAACAGGAAAAGTTATTACATGGGATTGTGTACGTTTAATTCCTAATCTACCCCATGCTAAATTATTATCTTTATCTAAAGTTAAAAAAGAATACGGAGCCAGTGTAAGTAGTTCTAATTTTGATGTTGCATTTTTATCTTACGATGAACGATATGCTGATGTAAATTTTAAATTATTAAAATATAAAGCACCATCAGCAAAAAGAATAGAGCAAATTACTGGTATTATAAATGCACATAAAGAAGTTGGTAGACAGTCTAATTCAGAAATGGTATGGATTATTGATGCCGATGCAAGGTTACTAGATACATTTGAATTTGATTATCAACCACCCGAAAGTAAACGTAATAATACAGTTTATATTTGGCAAGCAAAAAATCCTATAAATGGATTAGTATATGGCCATGGAGCAGTTAAATTAATGCCTAAATCAATATTAGAAACGTTACATTCTGATAATATAGATATGACAATGAGTTCGTTGGCAAATTTTGTACAGGTAGAAGAAGTAAGTAATATACATCAATTTAATATTGACCCATTAAGTGCCTGGCGTACTGCATTTAGAGAATGTGCAAAACTTGCACGTGGTTCTAATTACTTTGGTAATAATAGTAATGAAAGTGAAGAACGGTTAAATGCATGGTGTACAAAAGGTGAAGAAGAAAAATTTGGAAAATATTGTATTAAAGGTGCTATTGCTGGTAAGGAATTTGGTAGTAATCAAGATAATAATATGTTATTAATAAATGATTACAATTGGCTAAAGGACGAATTCATTAAAGAAGTGAACAGATAAATATTAGAAGTAAGGAATAATTTATGGCTGACGTTACGTTCGTTGTTACTGTTTCAGGCAGTAAATTTTATTTAGGATCTCAACAGGCTCCTGCAATTAGCCTTGACGAAGGTAAAACTTATAAATTTGATCAGTCTCATTCAAGTAATAGTGGACACACACTTAAATTTAAAAACTGGCCCAGCGGGTCAACTTGGACAACTGGTGTAACAACTAGTGGCACGGCTGGCTCTGCTAGTGCATATACTGAATGGGCGGTTGGTTCAAATTATGTTCCTGAATATGATTCAGGAGCTAACCACGCATTAAATTTTATTTATTATTCTGTCGCAGGCGGCGAAAGTTATGGTAACACCATTCATGTTGGTGACTCCGGTAATCCTGATACTTACAATCCTTTGCCAGCAACTGGTAGTGCATTAGCAGTTAGTGACGTAGCAGGCTTACAAGGTAAGTCTCTTTCTAATGTTACTTTTAGTAGTTTACAATCAGATAGACACTCAGAAGATGGCGGTTCCATAGGTAATACTAACGTTGATTTAAGTGATACTTTTGGTGGTAATTCTTCACGATCCTAATTCATTTCTTTTAATATAATCGTATAATGCCTTGTTTATATTATAATTTCCTGTTATTTTTTCAATTTTCTTCCTAATCTTAGCCGTTTCGAAAAGTCTTTTTGTTCCATGGTGCAAACCTGCAGGTATGCTATGTATATTGACCCACGAGTATCCATCACTTTCGCTATTTAAAGTAGGTATAAATTCGTTGCGAACTAACATAATATAATTTGTATATGAAAAGTCTTTATTACGATAAGTGTTTAGATGTATTATTTTAGATATTTGTATATCTCTAGAAAGTTCTTCTTGTATTTCACGTAACATGCCGTCCATGGGCTTTTCGTTTTGTTCTAATTGACCGCCCCAAGTACCCCACGAATTAGTATTTGCTTTTTTATTTTTTCGAAGTTGTAGGCAAAATCGTTCTGTGGATACCGAATATATAAGACATCCTGCCGCTTTATATAACATGTTAGTTTATAAGTAAATTCGCCAGTAGCCTGGTTTATAAGTACCTTCAATAGCATTAAGCCAAGCAGTTCCAGTCCACTTGTATCGTTTACTATCGGCATTGTTTAGTAAGTGATTAACCGCACTCGTAGCACTTGCATCAAAACTTTTAATCCATGCAGATCCGTTGTATTCTATAATATCATCTTTATCGGCATCTAAAGAACTCCATTCAGTAATAATACCTACATCATTTGTAAGCAAATATCTTTGTCCTAATGTTGCCGCGGCAAGTGTTCCGTCTCCGGGTTTATTAATGTGAGGATCGACAATGCCAGTAATTGCAGTAAGTGTGGTTGCTGGATATGTATCTGTATCAAAAGTTATATCAAGTAAGTTTACATCTCCGCTATTAAATGATATTGTTCCTAAAATATCAGCACTTGAATCAGCAGGATCTGTTGTATTTCTAAATCTTAATTGACTTATACCTGCACTAAGTTCACCATATGCTTTAAGTACAGTAGCCCAACTTAAAGGATTACCGCTTGCATCTGTTGATGCTAAATCACTACCTAATAACTGTATTCCGTTATCAGCAACTTTAGCATGATAATTTTCTTCCGAGACAATAACATATGTTTGATGTTGATTTGAAGCATCCCATACCGGACTGCTACCTTCCCATTCTTCTAATTCGCCTGTTGCAACCACATCCATGTCAGTAAGAATAGTATGAATTATTGTTTGCTTTTTTATTTTCGCTGGAGGATTAATAAAAATAGGCATTTCAAATGTTAGTGTTCCAACATCAATAACATCATCGGTTCCTAATGGAATACTTTGAGTTGTAAAATTAACTTCAGTTAATTGAACATATGATAAACTGCTCCAATCAAGTGGATTGTTGCTAGATTTAATATTAAGTGTAGGATTAAAAATAACCATTATTTGTTCAAATAGTTGTAACTTTTGATCCATGTTGCTAGTCCATATATCCAAGTTCATTAATAACTTATATGGAACAGGCATATGCCTTTCAACTGTATATGTTTGTCCTACTTTATCTTCGTATGCATCAGTACCATAGTTAAATTTCTTTTCATATACTTGAACTTTTTCTTCATGGTTTTGATACATTCTCATTTCAGGAGTCATTTGCATATTAGAAACATAACCTACCATAAGAGGAACAGTATTAACAACATTTTCACTATTGTTCTTTAAAATAGCAGATGTCATGCGTTCTTTACTAGCATACCTAACAGGTACTCGTAAGTATTCGGCTTCGCCTACATCGTTATGTCCCATTTGTACAGAGAAGTTATTAAACAACCTTAAAAATTGTTGTATATATCTTCTTATTTGTTTGTCGTAAAAATATTGCATTATGTTGGATCCGTGTCTTTAGGTTTAATTGCTTGACTAAGCCCTTCTGCCCCTTCAATAGTTTCGCCATCGATGATTGGATCTTCTTGATTGTTTGTAAAATCCCACGCCGGATAAGTTGATTTTTCCCACTTATTAGTTTCGTCGTTATCAAATCTTCGTTGCCATTTTTGTCCAGTAAATTCAAACATTCGTTTTGGTGAAAAATCAGAACGTATAACAATATCCCCCATTGCTGGACTTGCAGGAAATTGGGTAACTTCGGATATTGCTTCACCCCAATCATCTGTTGCATTCCATTCACCAGGATATGTTGCATTTGCTAGGTGTTTATTAGCCGGTTCATTATCTGGGTTTTCTTTTACTGCCGCCGCTACAACTGCATCATTAATTTCGATTTCTTTTGTATATGTTGAAAGCATATTTTTAAGACTATCATCGTCGTCGTGTGTACCTAATATATCTTTGTATTCCTGTGAATCTATCAGTGGGCTACATTTTACACGCCATATATGGGGATACCATGTTTGTGAAAAGCCTTCAGATGCCCTGTTAGCATCTTGTACAATATAAAATTTGTTTATTGCTTTAGCATCAACATCTAACAATAAATCATCACGTAAATGAGGAAGTTCAAATACATCACCGGGCATTATCTTTCTGCCCATAATATCTACCATTGTATTAAGATGAAAATTCATGTATAATACATCAGCAGTAAGAAAAAAACCAAACTGACTTAAATCAAAGTCGTTATCGCCGACATTATAAATCGCACGTAAATCATATATATCTTGGTCGTATTTTCTGTCACGATTCTCTAAAAATAACAAATCTTGTATAATAGTTTCTTTGGTTGCTTTGTCTAACGCACCAGGATTCTGTATTACAGGATCATCATCGTGTATTTCTTCAACGCCAATATATTTGTGGATAAGTATTTCTGTACCACCAATTAGAAACTGCTCAGCGATGGTTTTATCCATGAAATAGTAATCGTTCGTTTTCGTCGGTTTATATAAACTTAATCTAGGCATATAAATATTTATCGTAACCTGTCCCTTAAAGAATCATGTTAATACAAGCATTTGGTACTAGTAATACGTTTGGTTGTTGTGGTGATTACGTAGCCATGGACATACAAAAAACATGGCCATATGTACTTGCAGAACAAAAAAATGTAGATGTAGAAAATTTATCATGTATTGCTATTACAAATCAAGAATTAGCAATAATGTTGGACTATTACATTAAACCGAATAGTACAGTAATAATTGAACTAAATCATCCAACCCGTCCTAGGGCAAGTATAAGTTTTGATGGATTATCTTCTCCTAAAAACATTACAGATTTACATGAAGAACTAGATAATCAAAAACTAGTAACAAGAGAGTTATACGAATCAGGTGATTATCCTTTTGAGAATAATAACTTACCAGGATTTTATGTTCCTATTGCTCCTTCATGGTGGAATACCGGTTATGGTTCTCCAAATAGTATTAATAAACGTGTTAGAGGACACATGGAGGAACGAGGACTTAAAGAATACACTGATGAAGCAGAACGATTAGCAAAAGGTGCTTCTAAACATTGGATTTTTAGCACAAGTTTTGTTGTAGATCAATTTGCATTAATTTGTATGATGAAAGCAATATGTGATAAACATAATTGTAAATTTATATTTTTTGGTTGGCATGGCGATTTTAGAAGTAATATACTTCCAGGATGGCAATCTATTATAGAACAACATGTTCCATCTAGTTTACTTACAAGTGTTAAAAAATCTTACTTTAATGATTTTAGTAAAGAATCGTGGGACACAGAAACATGTTCGTGCGGACATCAAAACGAAGTTGTACATAAATTTGTTGCAAATAAGTTAAAAGAAATATGGAACTAGAAATAGAAACAACAGGAATTTGTAATGCACAATGTCCTTTTTGTTCTAAGTTTACATTTGATCAAGGTCGCTTAGAAATATATAATAGAGCTCCAGTATTATCTAAAGAAATATTAGATATTAAAGCGTTTGATAAACTTTGTCGTTCAATTAAAGAGCCTAAGATTAAATTTGATTTTCAAGGATCATATGGTGATCCTATGGCTCATCCAAATATTTTAAAACTTATAACTTCTGCCGCACAAGTTGAAAATGCTGAAGTTGAACTTAAAACAAATGGATCATTAAAGCACGAGAAACTTTATAAAGAATTAGCAAAGTATTTGAATACAAAAAATCGAAAAATGTTTTTTTCGGTTGATGCATATGGAAATCGTAATGCTATATATCGTCGAGGTACTGATTGGGAAAAAATTATTGGAAATATGAGAGCATTTACTGAGAGCGGAGGAAAAGCAGTTTGGAAAGTAGTTTTCTTTGAAAAAAATATGGGTGATTATAGAAATATGGAAAAACTTGCAAGACGGTTAGGATTTGTATCCTTCTTTATCCATCCTAATAGAGTAACAGAAAGAGAATCAAGAACTGCTATTTTTAAAATACCAAAAGAATATAAACCAAAACCACATGTTGATTTTAAAACTGATTATGTCTCACATTTTAAACATTATAAAACTGTTGAATGTAGACATCTTAATAGTGACGGGGAGCAATATTATTTTATTGGATGCGATTCAAAAGTGTATCCATGTTGTGATTTATGGGGCGATATGGTAGAAGATGATCCGCGGGTACGACGGTTAGCATCATTAGTAACATCAAGCCAATCAGATGAAATAAGTCTTAAACATCATTCGTTTTATGATATAATTAACGGCAACAAATTTAAAAAAATAGATCATTTAATAAAATTTAAACCTAACATGTTATGCAAAAAGAATTGTGGATGCGAATCAGATAAAATGGATGCAATCCACAATATCAATTTCACTTAATACATAATTCGGTCGACATATATTAGTAAATATCATATACTATATAGTAATGGGGAGGCTGAGCATAGGTGAGCTCAACAGACTGTAAATCTGCCGCTTAATGCTGTGGTGGTTCGACTCCACCCCTGCCCACCAACTTTAAAGAGATTGTAATGGATTTAAAAATAACAGGAAACGTAATAATAAAACATAAGAAAGTACCAGAATGTGAATGGTGCGATAAGGCTAAAGAATTATTAGATGAAAAAGAAATACCATATACACTAATTGAGTCTGATAAAAAATTATTTGGTGAATTATTTCGTGTAACAAAGAGTGGCAAATTGCCACAAATTATTATGGATGGTAAGTACATTGGTCAATTTAACGAATTGGAAGAGTACCTTAATAATTAGCGGAGTATTATTTGTAATTGCATGTGCTCCAATGGAAGAAGAATATCCACCTAAGTGGGTAGTTGCTTCACAGTTTTTGCCTAGAGAGAAATTACAAGGATTAACAAGTGCTGGGTTTTTTACTATGCAAAATTCAATATATTCTCATCACTGTGATAAGCACGGCAACATGATACGATTAAAATATAATGAAGAAAAAAAGTCGTGGAAGCAAATAAAATACGAAACATTAGGATGTGTTGAATAGCGGCTGGTGTAGCTCAGTCGGTAGAGCAATTGATTTGTAATCAATAGGTCACGGGTTCAATTCCTGTCACCAGCTCCAAAGAATGCAGTAGGCTCTCACTATGATCCTACGCATGAAAATGAAACGTGATAGGGTGTTTCCCCTTACAACGAATAAGGTTTTTTCGACCCTTGCGGGGTGTGATAGCGTCACGCCGACAGAATATCGTAATCCTTAGCCGGCACAATAGATGGGGTCGCCCTGAGGCCCGAACTAAGGACTTTATTCTTCGTATAAGGCATTGGCTCCAAATTAGGTACACCAATGCCTTATATAACGGTCCCATCGTCTAGGCGGCCTAGGACACCAGCCTGTCACGCTGGCGACACGGGTTCGAATCCCGTTGGGACCGCCAAAAAAATTCCAAAAAAATGTAAGATTTGCATAGTTCATGCAATAATATAAGTAGTAACCAAAAACTTCTTATATTAGAGGATAAATGCGTGAACTCAGGCACCATCAATATCGTCGTTTAAGTTGGTATGCAAGACATACATGGGTAGATAACTTCGGTATTATAGAGCATGATATCTTTGCTCATATCCCCCCTCAACATTATGTAGTAAAATGGAAAGATGGTTTTGTTAGACACGAAAAACATTTTGACAATAAGAAGGTAGCAAAGGCATTTTTTCGAACAGTAAGAAAAAGTGCCACACACTTTTACCGGATTGTAAAATGGCACTAAACGCTTACTTAAATACGACTATGAATTTAAGATTGGCTACTCTTGAAGAGGCAAAAGACATATGTACGCAGGATCCAGTAAGACCAAATATACCTTATTGGTGGAGGACCCAACCCCCTAATCGCCGAATATACATTACAGAATTTTGTTGTTTTAATGCAACAGAAGAGCAGTACCGTTCATCAATAGATGCTGTATTATGTGTATCCCTTTTAAATAATATTCCTACCTCAGAAGAAGAATTATTACAGTCCGATGTTTCTGGCCCAAATGCAATATTCTATACTGTATGGTCTAACCGAAAAGGTGCCGGAAGAAACATCATTTTTGATGTTACAAGACAATTAAAAACCGAAAGGGAAACTATTGTTGACAGGTTTGTTACTTTAAGTCCTAGAACTGAAATGGCAAAACGATTTCATTTACGTAATGGCGCCCGTTTATTGCAAGAAAACGAAACAACCAATAACTTTGAATACTAAATACAAAGCAATTGATTTGTAATCAATTGGTACAGTTATAGTTAGAGGTTTTATGGATTTATTTGCAGTAGATGAATTAGTGATGATGGGCGTAGTTACCTTTTCATCAACATTCATATTTTTATTTAATTATAGACAAGATAATAAAGACAAATATTCAGGACATACAGGCCTGATTATTTTTGATTGGTTCATAAACCTTGGTATGGCGGTAACGGGTTACTTACTCATTTCAATAGTGTTTTCAAATATACCACAACTAGCATCATACGCAAGTTATAAGTATCCGGTTGGATATTTGTTTGGATTAACATCTAATGTAAGTATACCTATAGTTTTGAAATGGTTTCAACAACAAATAACTAAAAAACTATCGCAAATCGGAAAAGCAAAGTAAACTTAGTTTAAGGTAACATGGCAGAACAAAAAACAAAAGATACTGTAAAACAAACAGTAACGACAAATGGTGAAGAAGAAGTGAAATTTGAACCAATTAAGCAAATTGAATCTGATACCTTTGAAGCAGTTAAAGGTATTAAAACATTTGATTATGTTATTATTGCCCTCTTGGCTTATATGGTGTTTATGGTTATTCCTGATCTGCAAGAAAAAGTTGACTGGATTGAGAAAGACCTAAACTCAGTATTAGTACAAAGTGAGCGTTACAAAGCGGCAACAAGAGTTATGTCAAAAGGTAATGCATGTGCAGGATGTCATTTAGATCCTGATCATTTGATTTCAGGTTTACAAGCAACTTATCCAAGTTTCGCAGATTTAAAAGGATTTATGTCTGTTGGCCATCAAAAATATTTCACTATGGCAACTCCTATGGCCGACACAGAATTAATGGAAATATATAGGACGTTGAAATAATGTGGATACCCGTAGGGAAAATATTAGCAGGAATATGTTTCTGGTTAATTACTGGCTTTGGCATTACTGAAGCAAAGCAGGCTATTTCGACTACAATCGATCCAGGTTTCCTTGCAAATGTAGCAAACCCGGCTGATGTTGCAGACGGCATTAGTGTTGGTGGACATCCCTCTGCTACAAATACAAATTACTATAAAGACAAATACGAAGACGCTAAAAAACAACTTGAAATTTTAAAAGAAAAACACGCCAAACACGAGCCCCCTCCTTACCAAATAGGTAACGAATATAGTCCAAGTTACGGACAAACAGTAGAACGTATTCGTGAACGTGGAAAATTATTATGTGGGTCATATGATAATGTTCCTGGTTTTAGTGACCGCCAAGCAGGTGATCATTGGGAAGGGTTTGAAATAGATATTTGTAAGGCAGTTGCTATTGCCGTTTTAGGTGAAGACTGGCAAATGGAAACAGTCAAGGTTAATGGCAAAACTCGATTCGAAAAATTATATGACGGATCTATAGATATCATTGCCGCTACAACAACTTTTACATTTTCACGTGATGTTGAATGGCGTATTGAGTTTATGCCTACAACATATTACGATGGACAAGGTTTTATTGTACGTAGAAGTTTAGGTGTCAAAAGTGCTAAAGACTTAACCGGTGCAAGGGTATGTTATAGTGACGCAGGAACTGCCGCACAAAATATTAAAGATTTCTTTGAACTTTGGGATGTAGACTTTATTCCTGTGCCATTAAAAGCAGGACAAACTCCGGCAGATTTTTACATTGATGGCAAATGTGATATGTACGGAACAGATCGGTCGTCGTTAGCAGGCAAAAAATCTACATTTTCTAATCCTAATGCCCATGTAATATTACCAGAAGTTATTTCAAAAGAGCCGTTAGGTCCGGCAGTAAAATATGGTGATCAACAATTTTCGGATATTGCTAGATGGGCAATATATGTATTATTTCTTGCAGAAGAATTAGGAATAGACCAAGTTAATATTGATGACTTTAGTAGTCATAGAGATCCTATAATCCAAATCTTTATGGGAGAAAGGGGAGACCTTGGTGCAAAATTAGGTATTAAAGACTCCTTTGCAGTTGATATAATTACTGAAGTAGGAAACTATAAAGAAATATTTGAATTACATTTAGGCAAAGACACACGACTAGGCTTAAGTCGAGGTTACAATAAATTGTACAAAGATGGCGGTCTACTTTACACACCTCCTTTAAAATGAATAATCCTATTATTACAGTAGTAAATGGAAAGTTAGTTATTAATGGTATAACGTTTGAACACGATCAGTTACTTGAATCAAAACAGTATTTGCAATCTATTAATGCCCAAGAAGCACTATTTTATCCTGAGGACGAAGATATGGTTGACGAATTACATGCAGTAATAATGAAAATGGGCGAAATAACACCCGAAGCATCAGGCAATGATATGCCGTCGTATACACTAAATTAATGATATTTGCAGAACCCTTTTTACATATTATACAAGAGAATGCTATTGAAAATCCAATAGAGCTCAGTAAAAAAATATATAGTTCATCTAAATGGATTCCAGATCCCCAGCCCGATTTATGTCCTGAAATATATCATGCTGAACATACTAAATGGCATCGCCGTATTCTTGCCGAGTTTGAAACAAAGGAACAAGCAGAATATCTATTTAACACATTTAAAATTGATATTCCTAAAAAACATAGGTTTGTTTCTGTTTTTCAATTACAAAAGAAAGGTGGACAACTAGATATACATACAGATTATAATCAAAGTGCATATAATGATTATAAAAAAGAATTAAAATTAGATGGGGTAATACATAGTATAACTCAGCACTTTTATCTACCCGATACTAACCAATATCCAGAGACAGGTGCTATATTTCATAAAGAACAAAAAAATATTGAAATTGGTAGTGTTATAATAGTACCTGTTAAGCAAATAAAATGTTTACCAGGAACTTATTTTGCGTATGTAAATTCCGAAATCAGTCACCACTCGGTGCCTAAACAAAAACATGAGTTTAATAGAATTATCTGGGTGTCTAGACTAATTTGGTAATAAAAATGATATATTTTCCTAAACGTATAGAACTAGAACTAAGTTCTAATTGTAATGCAAAATGTGTTAGTTGTACTAGAGTCGATATAGACGACGACAACGGAGTAATGTATTATAATCCGTTTGGAGTTAGGGATTTAAATTTAGACTTAAAATTTTTACAAGAAAAGTTCTTTTACCAACCTTGGTTTAAGGATGTTGAATCATTATATTCAATTGGTAATAATGGCGATCCAATGGCACACCCAGGTATTGCTGAAATATATCGAGAGGCAAAGAAGTATGGTGGCGATTTAGAATTATCTATGCATACAAATGGTTCATTAGGTAAAACTGAAACGTTTGAAGAATTAGCAGAAATACTCACAGTTCGTAGAAGTGGTATTATATTTTCAATAGATGGCTTAGAAGATACAAATCATCTATATCGTGCAGGTGTATCTTGGAAACGATTAATGCATAATGTAAAAGCATATATTAATGCCGGAGGTGCGGCATGTTGGAAATATATTGTGTTTAAACATAATGAACATCAAATAACACAGGCAAAAAAATTGGCAGATGATTTAGGGTTTAAAAATTTTAGAATAAACTCTAATTTAATGACAAAAGAAGTAGCAGAAAAAAAGTTGCAAAAACTATGGAAAACAAATTTTAAGTTAGTAAAAGAATTTAAACAAGTTTCAGGATTGCAGAATGGGAAACCCGGATATAAACAGCCTAAACAATTATGGATAGATAGAGTAGAACTAGAACCTGAATGTACTAGAGATGGCTGGTTTTATGTATCATCAGATAAACGATTTTTTCCATGTTGTAATACATATTATTGTAGTTCAGATAATTATGAAGAGTTTTATGATTGGTTTAATGAAGATGGTAATTGGAACGATTTAACCAAATATTCTGTAGAAGATGTACTAAAGCATAAAAAGATGTATGAACTTGTAAGTACATTTGATAAACCAAAAATAAACAGGTTATGTGCAGAGAATTGTAAAAAATAGGTTGACCTTACGATAAATATCGCATATAATATATACTAATAAAGGCTTTTAAACACTTTGGCTAACATAGGAGAAATAACATGGCTAAAATTAACCTGCGTAAATCCGCGGCAATCCAGAAAGAACTCCAATCCAGGATTGCTGAGATACAAATCGATTCTACTGTTGAAGTAGATGAATTCATCAAACCGAAGGAAGCGGTTACCAACAAATTACAAGAAGCAGTAGAGAACATTCAACTGCGAACCAATCTTTTAACTACACTTTATTCAATGAGAGCAAAGACTGCTCAAATGAATGCAAAGTGCGGTGTGTCTGGTTTACTCGCCGAGGAAGCTCGTCTTGATCACGAGATACGGCAGTATACGGAACTTAGCAGGAATAGGGCTCGTATAAAGTACGATGAAATTGAAGGACGACTTGAAAAATTAAGTAGACGTTCAGACGATTCTTTTTCTAGTCGCGACACTATAACTGTTGGATTGTTTGACAAAGAACAAGTCTCAAATTTTAAAGAGACCGTTAAAGGTCTTAAAAAGACGAGACAACAAGCCAACGATAAACTGCTTGAACTTAATGTTAAGAAAGCAATAGAATTAACTACCGATGAAGAACAGATTCTTATTAACGAGGGTTTACTCTAATTCGGCGTTAGGCGGATGCTATTAAAAGAGGCTTCATTTCGGCTTTTAGTCGACATTCCCCAAACGAACTACTGGAACGCCAAGGCTTTGATCCTAGAAAAACAGATGCTTGTTGATGCTAGGATGCAGGCGTTATTGTTGTTTTTTGTTTATTGACCATTGTTCGTTGATTAGCCATCTTTAACCCATCCGCTTTTTTCTTGTTTAAATATATGCATGAACGACAAGGACAAAAAAGAACTTCGATTCAGTTTAGAAACACAATACCGTTATAAATTATATAACGATCCTGCCTTTCCATTTTTTCCTAGTTTAGGTATTCGAGACATTCTACAAGGCTTTGGTTTTGTAGAAGAATATATAGGTACTCTCCATTTACATTGGGTTAATAAAGATAACGGCATAGTATACGACAAACCTAGACACACTAATGTAAAAGGTGTTTGGGAAGCCACTTGGTATGATACTGCTGAAGAAGGACTACTAGCCGGCGAACGAATAGTTAACGAAAGCCCATTTGATGCTTTAAAAGTAACAGAAATGGTTGCAAAGAAACAACTAGAACAGTTACAGCACGATCTACTTAGCACCAGACCCCAAAAGGACGATCCATTTGATTTTGAAATAAATACTAAGGATAAATTATTAAATTAAAGGTTAAATGAAAGCACTATTGAGATGGTGGCTTATATTTTGCCTCTCGATCCTAGCAGGTGGAATCGCAGTATATTTCAATTTGCACATTGACCTATACCATGCAGATCAGACCAAAATAAGTTTTTTAATACTGTCAGTGTTTACAATGACGTCGCTTTGGATTGGGTGGAAAACTAAGTTAACCGAAGATACAAAGCAAGATGTTGGTGTGGGCTGGTTTACAGCCGAAGCATGCCTTGCCTTGGGTATGATAGGAACTGTAACAGGATTCTTATTAATGCTCAGTGGTGCATTTGCAGACATTGACTTATCCAATACTAGCACAATACAGAACTCACTTACAAAAATGGCCCTAGGTATGAGTACTGCATTATACACTACCTTAGTAGGTCTCATTTGTTCTTTAACATTAAAAATCCAGTTAGTTAATGTCGAAAATGAGAACAAACAAGATGGACAGTGATTCAAAATATAGAAGTAGTTTAGCATTTACTGACCTATTGTTTAATGTTCTAATAGGTTTTGCCTTCCTTTTTATTATTGCATTTATTTTAATTAATCCTATAACAAAAGAAGCAAACATAGAAGCGAAAGCAGAATTTATGATTATAATGGAGTGGGATCATAAATCCGTATACGATGTAGATTTATGGATGCAAGATCCTTTAAAAACAATAGTCGGATTTCCTAATAAAGAAGGTGGGTGGTTACATTTAGATAAAGACGACCTGGGTTCAAGCAATGATACTATTCAACTAGCAAATGGTCAAAAAAAGACAATATTTCTAAATCGCGAAATAATGACAATTCGAGGAACCGCACCTGGTGAGTATATTGTTAATGTACATTTGTATTCAAAGAAGAATAGAAGACATGGTCCTATTGATGTTACTGTTCAGGTACTAAAAATAAATCCGTATGGCGAAGTACATAACGATGTTCTTACTCTTAAAAATAATGGACAGGAGGAAACTGTCGTTAGATTTAAAGTAAATGATGCTGGGGAGGTAATTTCTAAAAACAAATTACAAAAACGTTTTGCGGGAAAGCACTCGCACGGCGCGGCGGAGCCCCTAACTCATGGCGCCAGTTCACAGGGCACTAATATAGGTAGTCCACCAGGTTTAGAAAGCACGGAACATCGAGGCGAATCACGCCCAACATCGGCAACAGTTGACCAAGAAGGTAGACTTACGTATGATTATGATGAGGAACCCGAAGGAGGATTTTAATGGTATTTTTTAGTTTTTTAATTGTAGCATGGGTACTTTTATTAGCAATAATATTATGGGATCTAATACAAAAAGGACAAAATAAACTTTATATGTTTATTTTAATTCCTGCTTCTCTTTTGCTTACTGTAACAACATATATTACAGTACAAGGATTATTAGGATATCCTACCAAAAATATAAAGTCAAAGAAGTTTATATTAATTTCATCGGCTGTTAAAGAACCAGATTGGGTTTATTATTGGGTTGTACACGACGGAGACATTGATCCTATTGCATATAAGGTTCCATACACAGAACCCGAACACAAGAAACAAGAAAAAGCAAGTGAATCAATGAGCGAAGGTGAAATAATTGAAGGTGAATTTATTGAGCCTGAAGATGCAAGCGATGGTAGTAACACCAACAAAGGATCTTTAGAGTTTTACAAATTTGATTTTAGTAAAAGAGTACCTAAGGGGAAGTAGAATCCCCTTTCTCAAGAATAAAGTCATGCCAGTATAACATGTTTGTATGTAACCTATCTATGTCTACAGGTTCCGTTAGATATTCTACAAAATCATAATTTTTATTAAAAATCATATCTTCTAAGTTTATTTCAATACAATGTTTGTTTAAAACAGGTATTGCAACTGGTGGTTCAAATACTTCCTGTCTATCAAATCGTGTAATGTTTACACGGTCAAAATATGTATTGCCATTTGGTAGTAAACATACAATAGACGGATCGTTGCTATTAACAAAAAAGTTACTTCTAAATTCGTTTTGAACAATTAGTGTGTTAATTTTCTGTGAATGAAACATATGCTTTCCGTTATCCTTCATCATATTGGTAGTAGTAATTACATAATTCCATTCATCTTGGGACATACAATTTGCTAGATACCAAGATGTTACACGAGAAAATCGTCCAACATCTAAATTACCGTTTAGTTGGAATTCTTTATCTTTTTTAGTTATGCTAAAATAATTGTAACCTAATGCATCATGCAATGCCCAAGAAAAGAAATGGCCACAATGTCCAATAGCATTGAATACGTAAATTAATTGTTTCATGAATATTCCTGTCCTTTATGTGTATCTAACATGCGATGGTGCCATTGTAACATACTATTATGCAATACATCTATATCAACATCTTCGTATATATATTTTACAAAATCATAATTTTTATTAAAAATCATATCTTCTAAATTTAGTATAATAGAATATTCGCTTAATATGTTTTCCCATCTAAAATTAGAAGGAACAGAACTATGACATGCACCAGTTAGAGGATCAAATACTTGCGGTTCTTCGGGTTGCATTTCTAAATCTTCATTAATACTTTCTAATCCTTTACGCCAAACTCCGGTACGTTTAAAATATGTATCTCCGTTTGTATAAAATACTAAATTATTTGGATCATTTGACTGGATTGGTAAATTGTATCTAAATTCGTTTTGAATAACTATTGTAGAATTTTTTTTAGAGAATAACATTTTATCCTCTTTTAGTATTTGATTAACTGCTCTAATAACAAATGCCCATTCTATTAGCTCGTTATCAGCCATACCATCGTCGCTATTGTTAATTAATATTTTATCGGTAGCATTGTGTGTATGGTTTTTTGTATTATATGATCCATGTTGACCGGCTTCAGATAGAAAATACGATATCATTCGTAACTTTTCACCTAACTCCTTATTTCCATTTGGATTACCATTTAAATTATATTCGTATCCTAACCAATCAGATTCATAATAATTATAGCCTAGAGCATTATGCAATGCCCAAGAGAACCAGACTCCACAATGACCTGCTCGATTTAATACATAAATAATTTGGTTCTTTTTTTCGGTTGACATTTTGCTATATGATAGTATAATATTTATATAACATTAAAACACTAACAAAGAGGCGGTTTATGTCAGGATACGTTGAATTTACATACGATCAAGCAAAGCAAGTGCTAGTTGAAGATATGGGTTTTAAATGTATTAATGATGTTGATCCAAACTCAGAAGGATTTGGCATTAATGCAAACGAGTATGTTTTTGAACGTGTAGTAAAGAATGACAACGCAGACGATTTTATGAAAGCCTTAAAAGGCGACAACTTCCGTTATTCCATCCGTATTTTTTCATCCGTAGATAGAAAAACTAAAAGAACACGAGAAATTGGATCTGATGCAATTCGTGTTACTTTATTTGATCTTAAACAAGATCGACCTGTTAAAGCAGAACGCAGAGTAAATAGAACAATAAATGCCTTTCGTAATATGAAAGAGCGGGCACAGGAACTTTGGAAATATGTAGCAGATGGAAATCATGTTTGTCCAAAGTGTGAAAGTTTACTTGTTAAACGAACTGCGAAACGTACAAAGAAAAATTTTCTTGGATGCTCAAATTATCCAAAATGTACTCATACGCAGAACTTATAGGCCATTCCTAGATGGTCTGCCAACTTAAACAAAGGAACAGTATGCCAAAGCAAAAAAAGAAAACTGATGGTAGTTTATTAAAAGTTGCTCCTAAAAAGAAAAAACGATTATCACAAAGAGGTCTTGACGAACAATATACTGGACCAGAGCCCGAATTTTATGGACCAGTTAAGGATATGGAATTAGCACGGGGGTTTAATTATTACAATTATCATAGTAATGTTAAAGATGCAAAAAAATACTTAGCAGAGTATCTAGTTGAACGAAATCGCACTGATGATTCTAAAATGGTAAAAGCATGTCCAGATGTATTTGTTCTTCCAACTTATGGTTGGCTTGCACGAATGGCAGTGAAAGGCGCAGAGTTTGAAGAAACAGTACAAGAGAAATTAGATAGACATGTTGATTATCTTTGTACTCATGGATTTAATAAACTAGAAAAAAGGGACGAAAAGAAAGAAGAACGCCAAGTAGGTCCAACAATACAAGACCGTGTTAAAGAACAAGCATGGGATATTGGTGCCGAATTAGAAAAATGGAAAGACATGTGTACAAGTAACGAAAGTACATGGGCATTAGTTTCCTTACAAAACAAACCACTTGAGTATTTGCGTGGTAATAACTGTAACCAAGCTCATGCAAGAGTTATTAAAAAAGACTACGAAGCAGAACTTGCTGAAATTAATCATGCAATTCTTAAAACTGACGAAGATATGGTTGAAGGTTATTCACATATGTCAACTTCGGATAAACATCGTTTTGTAACGTTTTTACAAGATGTTATTGATGCATGTGATATGATTATTGGTGAATCACTTGCTAATAGAAAACAACGTACAAAGAAACCAAGGAGTGCTGAAAAGCAAGTTGCTAAATTAAAATACTCTCCTAAAAATGATGATTTAGGAATTGTAAGCGAAAAACCATTATCATTAATTGGTGCAACTGCGGCAGTGATTTATCAATGTAAATTTAGAAAGATTGGTGTTTTAATTGCCGATGACAGTATGGGGTTTAAAGCAAAAGGTACAACCATACTAAATGTGAACGAAAACCTAAGTGTTAGGAAAACACTTCGTAAACCTAAGGAACAATTAAAAGAATGTAAAGGACTTAGCAAAACTAAGTTTGATAAATGGTTTACAGGCATAAATGCAGTAGAAACCCGGTTAACTCCGCGATTTGGTGATGATACTGTAATCCTCAAAGTATTTAAATAGATCCCAAGTCCATGCAACTACCTTAGTCTCCTTTTTCATAAATATTGTAAAAGGTAGTTGTATGGCCCAGTCTCAACGACAGAAATTAATTAAAGATATAGAACTTAGCCTCGGTGGAGGTATTGTAGATGTTGAATTAGATGCTGATCATTATAATTTAAGCATTGATCACGCATTAGACCGTTATAGACAACGTTCATCAAATGCAACAGAAGAAAGTTTCGCAATACTCTCATTAACAAAGGAAGTTAGTGATTATGTCTTACCTGACGAAATAATCGAAGTTAAAGATATCTATAGAACAGTAACAGGTATTTCTGGAACAACATATGGAAATGATGTTGAGCCTTTCGAGGCGGCATATCTTAATACATATTTGTTGCATTCAGGACGGGCTGGTGGCCTTATGACCTTTGAAGCATATTCTCAACATAGAGAAATGCTTGGTAGAATGTTTGGTAGTGAATATATGTTTACATGGAAGCCTAGTAGCAAAACAATATCAATACAACGAAAAGTAAAAAGTAATGATGAAAATGTTATTCTACATTGTTATAACTATAGACCTGAAGCAGATTTATTAAGCGATACATATGCTGGATTTTGGTGTCGAAGTTGGGCAGTAGCAGAAGCAAAATTAATTATAGCAGAAGCAAGAAGTAAATTTAGCCAAATTGCAGGACCACAAGGTGGTACTACATTAAATGGCGAGGCATTACGTACAGATGCACAGGCATCAATGGACAAGCTCGAGCAAGAACTTGTAACTTACCAAGATGGTGGCGATCCGCTCCATTTTGTCATCGGTTAAACACCACTATATACCAAATACCACATAAATATGTAAAAGAGACCTATAATTTTAAGGAAAACTAAATGGCAACTTTAGTATCACCAGGAGTCAGTGTTTCGGTAACTGACGAATCATTTTATGCCAGCGTCGGAACTGGCACAGTACCAATGTTTATCATTGCAACAGGGCAAGATAAAACGTTGACGGACGGCACAACCACTGCACCGTATACAACTTCAGCCCAGGCTGGAAACGTAGCTCTTATTACAAGTCAACGAGACTTACTTAATAGTTACGGAGATCCTACTTTTAAAGTTACAAGCGGAACTCCAGTACACGGGCATGAAACAAACGAGTGGGGTTTATTGGCCGCATATTCCTTTCTAGGAATAGCAAGTCGGGCTTATGTTGTAAGAGCAGGCATTAATACTACCGAATTAGAAGCATCTGCAACAGAACCAAAAGGACCACCTAACAATGGTCAAGTATGGCTTGATACAGCATCAACATCATGGGGCATTTTTGAAGCCGATAGTGCTGGTGCTTGGGTAAGTAAGACACCAACTGTATTAGTAGCAGGCGAAATATCAGGAGCCGCCGCAAGTGCAGTTCCTAATAATGCTATCAGTACAGTAGCGGCATTACCAGTTGATTCATATGCAATCGTTAGTTTAGGGAGCGGAGGATCAACATTAGCAGGATGGAGATATTACAAAAAGACCTCATCAGCAACATGGACAGAAATTAGAGAAACAGATATGCAAGCACTTGGTGGAGTGTATGCGGCAACAAATATATATGTTGATCCACATACAAATGTACCAGCAAGTCCAGCCAGATACGATGTATGGATTAAGATGACTTCAGCAAATGCTGGAATGAATGTTGTTATGAAATCTTACAGTTCAACAACGGCTGGATGGACAACTAAAACAACACCTGTATTATTTTCTGATGATGAAGCGAATTCACCAGGACGTTTTGGTGTTGGGTCACAAGCATACGGAACCGCTATTATTACAGCCGGTGATATTGCTAGTATCACAGTAGACGATGGTGGATCAGGATACAGTTCAGGTGATTTACCAACTATTACATTGAATGGTGCATCAAATAGAACTGCAACAGCAACAGTTGACTCGTCAGGTAAAATTACCGCTATTACAGTAGGCGGAACAGCCGACACAGGATTGGTCCAAGGCGATATAACTGTTTATATTAACGGTGGAGCAACGCCTGCCGCAGGTGAAATTTATATTGATGCAATTGATCACGATACTGGCGATCCAGAAATGAGTGTTAAAACTGCTGATGGAGCAGGTGTATGGACTGCAATTACACCAGGTACTGCATCAGGTAATTTGCAAAGTAGTCCAACTGCATTAACAGGTTCTACAACGGACGGCACATACTGGTATGATAGTACTACATTAATCGGTTCTTTTGATATGTATATTAAAGCAACAGGACTTTGGATTCCTAAAACAATTAGCTCTGTAGGTACTACGGCACCGACTGGACCAAGTAATAACGATTTATGGATGGACACAACAGGTGGCGGTCTTGTATTTAAAATGTATGATACTGGCACAAGTGCATGGATATCACGTGATAGTTCAGATCAGTCAACTCCAAATGGTGTTGTATTTGCAGACATTACTGAAACCTCTAGTGACTCAACAAATGCAAGCATTGGTGCAACAGTTATAACAGGTGGACCAAATCCAGCATTATATCCGGATGGGATGCTTGCAATGAACTTATGTCGTTCTTCATATAATGTTAGAAAGTATGATACTTCATTAACAACTTCATGGAAATGGCGTTCAGCAAGTGGAACAGCCGCTGATGGATCAGGAAATTTTGGCAGAGCGGCACAAAGAAAAGTTGTTGTTATTGCAATGCAAGCCGCATTATCAGATGATGACTTAAGAGCAGAAACATTAAGTTTTAACTTAATTACTGCACCAGGTTATCCTGAATGTGCTGACGAAATGTCTACTCTATCAACTGATAGAAAAGAAACTGCATTTTGTGTTATTGATTCACCAATGAGACTTGCTAATAATGCAACAAATATTAGTACATGGATTGATGGTACAGCCGCAGTAGAAAATGGCGAAGATGGATTAGTAAGTCCTAAGAATGATAAAATGGGCGTTTACTATCCAGGTGTAGCATTAACAACAAACGTTGATGGTTATACAGTAGCTCAGCCAATGAGTCATACAATTATGCGAACATTAGCATACAATGACAATGTTTCTTATCCATGGTTTGCACCAGCAGGTATTGCAAGAGGATCAGTACAAAATGCTACAAACGTTGGCTATATTGACAGCGAAAGCGAATTTAAGGCAGTAGCACTAACACAAGGTTTGCGAGACACTTTATATGCTAAAAAAGTGAATCCAGTAGCAAACTTTCCAGGTGAAGGTGTTATAGTTTGGGGACAAAAAACTCTTTATGCCGCAGATAGTGCATTAGATAGAATAAATGTTTCTCGTTTGATGATTTATCTAAGAGAACGTCTTGATAAAATTGTAAGACCGTTTATTTTTGAACCTAATGATACATTAACAAGAGCAAACATCAAAGATATGATTGAAAGATTCTTAGGAGACATACAAGCAAAACGTGGATTGTATGACTTTGCAGTAGTTTGTGATACAAGCAATAATACATCTGCAAGAATTGATCGAAATGAACTTTGGATTGATATTGGCGTTGAGCCAACAAAAGCCGCAGAATTTATTTACATACCTGTAAGAATTCTTAATACCGGTAAACTTTCCGGTTCTAGTTAATCTTCGTGCAGTGGCGCCTAATTTGGGGGCCACTGCAAACCGCTTCTCAAAATTTGTCTAAATTTAATAAATACTAGAAACGACTTGGAGAGTATAATGGCTGTTTTAAGCAATTTTAAAGTACCTGTTGACGGGACACAACCCGAAGGTACAACTCTAATGCCTAAATTGCAATATAGGTTTAGGGTTACATTTCAAAACTTAGGTGGTAGTAACGCCACTGATAGTTTAATCAGGCTCACAAGAAACTTAGTTAGTGTTGGTCGGCCTGACTTGCAACACGATGACATTACTCTTGAAGTATATAATTCAAGAGTATATCTAGCAGGTAAACATACCTGGAATCCAATTCAATGTATAATTAGAGACGACGTTGATGGACATGTAATTAAAGCAATTGGTTCACAAGTTCAAAACCAAATGGATCACTCAGCACAGAGTGCACCAATAGCCGCTGTCAATTACAAGTTTTCAACTTTAATCGAAACATTGGATGGAGCAAACCCAGTAGCAGATGAAAATATTTTAGATGCCTGGAGTTTAAGTGGATGTTATTTGTCGCAAATACAGTATGGTGAGAGTAACTATGCTAATAATGATGCACAAATAGTAACGATGACAATTAGATACGACAATGCCGAACAAACTGGAGCAAACGGCTTGGCAATTCTAAGTCGGGCACCATCTAGACTTAATGTCGGCGCAACGTCTAGTAACTAATGTCAGCATATACGTTAGCGGAAAAAGAATTTAATGTAATGGCTCCTTACGGGGAGCCTATGGAATTAAGGCCCCGGCAAAAGTTTAACTTTTATGTCCAGTTTGATTTTGCCAAACTCTCCAAGGACGACGGGGACGATGATCAAAGAGATACCACAAGGTCGGTGCCTCATCCGCTAGCGGTTCAAATAGAACTTCCTACTATACAATTTGATACTCAAGTAGTAAATCAATATAACAGGAAAAGAATTATACAAACAGGGCATTCGTATAATCCTATCAGCATAGTTTTCTATGATACTGTTGATAATACATTTCAATCAGTATATCAAAATTATTTTAGATACTATTACAAAGACAGAATGCTTCCATCTTCAATACAAGGACTATATGATCCTGTAAGTGACATATCAGCAAGCGGACAGCATGGCGGTGGCTTTGGTTTTAGTCCTCCACCATATGCTTATCAAAAGAATTTTATAAAATGGATTATGATTACCAGGGGCTGGCCGGACGAACTTACACTAGAAAATATAAAGAAACTTGATCCAGTAGTATTATATAACCCAACAATTAATAGTATTGCACATGATACTTTAAATTATGGTGATTCAGGGCCAATCCAATGGACAATGAATGTATCGTTTGAACAAGTAAAATATCTTGCTCAAGTCGGTGATGAAGAAAATAATGATGAGGACAAATCTACTCCTAACAGTTTAAATATTGCAGATTCAATGACCGATATTATTACCGCTTAATGAGGATGATAGATGCGAAGACGAAAATACGAACAAGGAAAATATACTTGTAAAAATCCCGGAAAATATTTTGGTAAACATACACCGCATTATCGAAGTAGTTGGGAATTAGTTTTTATGAGAATGTGTGATGGTCATCCAAGTGTTATAGGTTGGGCAAGTGAAGGTCATTCAATTCCGTATAGGAATCCCTTTACAGGAAAACATACTGTTTATGTACCAGATTTTATGATTGTTTATCAAAACAAAAAAGGTCAAAAACGTATGGAAATGGTTGAAATAAAACCAAGTACACAATCAAGTCTTACTGAAGCAAAGTCAAGAACTGATAAGGCGGCGGTTGCATTAAATCATGCTAAATGGACAGCCGCAAGTGAATGGTGCAAACGTAAAGGAATTAATTTTCGTATTGTAACAGAAAAAGAAATATTTAATAATTACGGCAGAAGCAAACGATGACTAAAAAATTAGAAGATTTATTTGATTTAGCAGATCCTGTAGAAGCAGAAGAGTTCTACGAATCACGTGATAAAAAAGCAACTCCAGTTATTGAAGATGTTGCTCCTATGCCTGTTGTTGAAGAACAGCAAGTTATAGCAGAAGCCCCAGTAACAAATGTTGTTGATATGAGCGATCGCATTAACACATCATTAACTCACGTTGATGATATACACTCAAGTGATCCAGATATGGATAGATATGCTGATAAAGCAGAAAAAGCATTTGAAGATTTAATGGATTTAGGGTTTAATGTAGAAGATCGCAATGCAGGAAAGATATTTGAAGCCGCATCTAGTGTATTAAAGACAGCGGTAGATGCAAAAAATGCTAAAGCAGATAGAAAATTAAAAGCAATCGAAATGCAACTTAAAAAGATGCGTTTGGATCAAAACATACACAAAATGCCTAAAGTAATAGAACAAGACGCTGAATATGTTGTTTCAGATAGAAATAGTATGTTGAGTGCTTTATCTCAAAATAAAGATAAATAAAATAAACTAGAAATCCAAGGATAATATTATGGAATATGCCAATTCTGCACAACAACTTCGAGCTTATGCTGATCTTTTAACAGATCAAAAGCCTGTCGAAGAGTCAACTGAAGAAGTATCCGATCAAGCAATTCAAGAGGATGCAACTGAGGAAGTTAAAGAAGAAGCAACTGAAGATGAAGAAACCGTTGCCGAAGCAAAAGACGATGATGACGACAAAGAAGAAGTTGAAGAAGCAAAAGAAGAAGAAGTAGACGAAGACGACGAGCAAGTCGATGAAGGCGAGCAAATCGAGGAAACTACAGACACACCAGCACCACAAACTACACAAGATTTATTACGTAGTTATGCTAATATGGTTGCTGAAGCACAGAAAAAAGACAAAGAAGAAGACGAAGTTCGCGAAGAAAAAGACGAGGAATAATATGAAACGTTTAAATGAATACTTAACCGAATCTAAGAAACAATACGACTTACGTATTAAGATGGCCATCCCTTTGGGAGAAACACTTGACTCCGCAATTGATGATAAGATGGATGTATTCTTAAAGCGATATTCCCCTGATAGCATTTCTTCCGCAAGAAAATTAATGACGCAAACCAACCCATTAGAGTTTGCTAACCAAGGTACTGCTATAGATGTTTATATTGTGGATGCAAAATTAAATTTACCTATTGCACCACACATATTACAACAACAACTAGTAGAATATCTTAGCATTCCAGAATATAAATTAAAAGTTAGAAATTTGGCAGATCCGCTCAATGAGCTTGATGAACCTGAGGACGAAAGTCCTAAAGAGGCCATTATGGGAACTGATTATTCAGGAGACGAGGCAAAAAATAATGGCAGATATTATGGTGGCGAATATAATGTTGATTTTCTTAAAGGGTTAGAGAACAGGAAGTTCGAATATGCAAGTAGCGAGAGTTCGGCACCACAAATGGAGACCACAGAGGGCAATAAAACGAGCCCGTTGAGCGGTCAAAATTCTATACCTAATCCCAGCAAAATGTCTGGGGTAAACAAGCAGACAGCAAGGAAGTAACATGAAAGTTTCAGTTGAATTAGAAGATTTAGTTAGGTTAGCCGGTATGCAACATGCAGAACCAGCACCAATGCCTGCGCCAATGGCAGAACCAATGCCAGCAGACAGTGGATGCGGTGGCGAACCCCCAACTGGAACTGAAGACATGCGAGATATGCTTACCGTGCTGGCATCCCCAAAAGAAGCCGTTAAGGTAAAAGAACACGACTCAGATGATTTTGAAAATGCATCACCAGAATTTAGCGGAACACCAAATGACGCACATGGTGATATTGATGACATGTCATTTAGAGGGTTTGGAAAAACTCGCGGTGATTCAGAGTCTGATAACAAATACGGTGATAACCCACTCAATGAAGAAGAACTCATGACAGAGTGGAAAAAATTCAAAAAAAAAGACTAGATACGCCTGTTGACGAAGGCGGATGGAATATAGGTTTAGGAGGTCTTAAACTAGGAAATTTCCTTGGAGGCCTTAATTTACGTACTGATTCACAAGGTAATCGAAGATTAGGTGGTAATCTTAGTGCAAAACCATTTGGAAAACATGGTCCGTCGATGAGTATTGGCACAGATGATTTAGGCCAATGGAGTAAAAAGAAGCGATCTAGTGATAATCAAACTAGTAAATCAAGTAAACAGAACAACGCGATTCGTAAAAGTAGTCGACAAAAATCTAGTAGGGAATTACAAGGCTCCGGAAGAATTACATTAGATAACCAATAGATATATATGTTATTTTCCAAACCAAATTATCAACAATTATCAGACAATTTTCAAAATAGACATCAAGTGCTCGCATACGACAATACAGAACAACCTAGAGTACAACCATTCGTTGACTTTATCAAGTTAATACCCAGTAAACAAAATTTTAGATTATATGATACTGTGATTGTAGATTGGAGATCACCTGATATAAAACGTTGGTTATTTGATGATGTTTTTATGGATGAACAGCCACTTAGATTTGGATGTGTATTTGCACCTATACACATATTATTCTTTGCTGATATGCAGAAAAAAGACCATTTTTTTAAATTTGATGATGCTATGGGCGCGGAAACCCATGAATCGTTTAGTAGAGCAGTACATCTAGATATCGGTGTAGCATTAGGTTCGATATGTGCCTTTGCATTATCCCAAGGATATGATCCGTCATTTTTGACATGTGCTAATGGTCCCGGAAGTCCAAATCAACTAGTTTCAAATACACATAAAAATAAATTTATTTGTTCTATTCTTATTGGTAAGGGAATAATAAAAACAGATGATGTTTCTCCAGGTAACTGGAATCATGCCGCATTGACACTTCAAGAAAGTAAAGAAAAATTGTTTATGCCTGACCTCTGGAAAATAGATAACGAACATCAGCCGTTTTTTGACGAAAAAAAATTACTATGGTTTAACGGCGACAAATATATGGAAAATCATGTAGAGTGTTATGCAGATACTGGACGAAGTATTAGTTAAAAAACCCCATAAGTCTCAAAAATGGTCGCAAGAACAAATTGATGAACTTGGCCTTGCCATGGAGGATCCGATACATTTCATTCAAAATTATGCTTATATACAACATCCTGTAAAAGGTAAAGTTAGTTTTGATTTATTTGAATATCAAAAAGGGTTAATCGAAACATACGATAATTACAGATATGCGATTGCAATGCTTCCTAGACAAACAGGAAAGTCTACCGCGGCCGCGGCATACTTGTTATGGTATGCAATGTTTAAACCTGATACTACAATATTAATTGCGGCACACAAATATGCAGGTGCCCAAGAAATAATGCAACGATTACGTTATATATATGAAACATTACCAGAATGGATTAAAGCAGGTTGTACAAGTTATAATAGAGGAAGTATAGAATTTGACAATGGTAGTAGAATTGTAGCACAAGCAACAACAGAGAATACTGGTAGAGGTATGAGTTTAACACTTGTATACTTAGACGAGTTTGCATTTGTTCCTCCGAGAGTAGCAGAAGAATTTTGGACATCACTATCACCTACATTAGCAACAGGCGGTAAATGTATTATTACTAGCACACCTAATCAAGACAATGATCAGTTTGCACAAATATGGAAATCAGCAGTTGATAATGTTGATGATTTTGGTAATGAGCAAGAATTGGGTAAAAACGGATTTAGGGCATTTAGATCACGTTGGCAAGATCATCCTGATCGTGATGAAAAATGGGCAAGCGAGGAACGTGGAAAAATAGGTGACGAACGTTTTAGACGAGAACACGAATGTGAATTTATTACTGCTGACGAGACACTTATAGCACCGCTAAAACTTGTATTATTAGAAGAACACCTTCCAATTCGCACAGAAGGACAAGTTCGTTGGTATCAAGAAATTAATAAAAATTCTACATATTGTGTAGGATTAGATCCTTCAATGGGTACAGGAAGTGATTATGCGGCTATACAAGTTTTTAGTTTACCTAAATTTTCACAAGTAGCAGAATGGAAACACAATAAAACAGATGTACGTAATCAGATGCTTATACTTCAAAGTATACTAGAAGAAATACAAAATAAAGTACAAAACGAAGAAAACATATATTATAGTATTGAAAATAACGGAATAGGTAAAGCATCATTAATGGCATATGAAGAATTAGGTCCTGTTAATTTTTATGGTAATTTAGTAAATGAACCAAAAACTAAAGGACAAACATTTACTAGAGGAATGGTTACCACACATAAAAACAAATTAGAAGCATGTTCTAAGTTAAAATACTTTGTAGAAGAGAAAAAAGTACAAATATATAGTAGAAATTTAATACAAGAACTTAAAACATTTATTGCAAGAGGTAGATCGTATGCGGCAAAAGACGGAGCCCATGATGATTTAGTAATGGCCGCCGTATTATGTATACGAATTGTACAACTAATTACAAAGCACGATAAAGAAGCATTCGAAGAATTAGTCGATCCTTTGGGAGATGATCCGCTGGATATGCCAATGCCAATCGGCATTCTTTGATAAATATCATAAAGGGTTGTGATTTATGGCTGTTGATACAGGAACTATAGGCGAAAATATATTTGCGATACTCAAGGGGTATGGATATACTATTCGCATGTTTGATGATATTGGAAAAAAAGTTATAACGCCCAATGATGCTAGGCGGTTTTTTCTAACGGATGCAAATATAGTTGTAACATGCTCCAACGAAGAAATTAAAGTACATTTAGGTAAAAGTATTACCTTTGAGGAAGCAACAGATACTATCGACACTATAAAACAATTAGCAAAAAAGTATATGATGGATTTTAATATTAAAAAATTCGGTCATACATTACAACCAAAAGATTACGTTTTTGATTTAACAAAGGAAGCAGACATGAACAGTATACAAGAGAGTGCATTCTCTAAAACATATGGTTCTTCAAAATCGTCATATCAGGATGTAGGTAATACTAGATTAGTAGTAAGACATGCCGCACCTGTTAATGAAGAACAACGAGGCAGTAGAGCCCGCAATATAAAATCCATTTATATTGAAAATGCCGAGGGCGAACGATTTAAATTTCCTAGCAAAAATTTATTACCCGCTAGAGCAATGGCAAGACACATTGCAAATAAAGGAACACCGTTTGATGATGGTGGTAAAGGTATAATTGGACTTGACGAAGAACTAGGACAATTAAAGAATTTTGTTAGATATACTCGGCGAAATTTTAATGAAAACGATAGTGTAAGTGGATTGCACGAATTAGCAATTATGCGTGTTAATAATATTAAAGAAAATCTTACCAAAATTAAAAGTTCACGATCTTACAATGAAGCAATCCAGCGTGTTAATAACGAACAAATTAAAAATGAAGAAGTTGAAGGCGAACTACAAGAAGTTCTAACCAAACATACTTTTGATGAGAGTATTGCAGGTGTGCTTCCTTACCTTGCTACTCTTGTTTCTGAAGGTACAATTATAGAACGTCTTGAATTAGCACTTCTTGAAGGTAAAATTGAACTTGGATTATTTGAAGATGACGATATAAACAATCCTAGTAACTTTGAGTTTGATAGTGTTACATTAAAAAACCAACATTGGTTAACATATGTTGGTGAGAAAGCAATAAACTCAAACGTTAGTGCATTAGTTACAGAAATAGCAGAAGGGTTTAATGACATGGAAGTAGGCGATAGAAATAAAGCACTTCGTATGGTTAAAGCAAATATTACTTTTGAAAACCAAGAAAAACCAGATGTAACAGAAGTTATTGAAGAAAGTTTAAATCAGCAATTAAGCAAGTACACAAGTAACGATATCTTTTTTAACGAAGGCATAGAAGGACAATATGTACCAGCCTGGCGTCGAGACGCTAAAGAAAAAGGCGAACTTAGAACCGATAACGAAACAAGTGGTGAATGGGCAGGTGATACATATATTGCTGGATCCGAAACAGAAGAAAAACCTAAAGGTAAAAAAGTTAAAGCAAAAGAAGATGTTGAGAATACAAGGTTATTACAATTAGCAGGAGTGTACAAATGATACCAATAATTAAAACTGAAAATGATTTACGAAAATTAGCAGGACTTGCACTTAGAGAAACAAGTGTTCAGTTAGATGATATTGTAGACAAACATGCAGATGCAATGGCATCTGTAATGAATGGCGAAACTAGTTTATATGATCATCAAGAATTTTATGATGAGCTATATGATTACTTTCTTAACTCAGGTGAAATGCCATATGGTATTGCTAAAGCAAGAGATGGTGATCCTGATCAATGGATTGAAGAATATCTACAAGATGAATATGGTTCACAAGGATTTACTGAGCCAATGGATGGCGATTTTGATTCTGCTATGGCTTCTGCAGGACACGGCACAGATGAAGATTATGGTTCCTATGATGAAAGTGTTGATGTTGAAGAAGGCGGAGGCGGAGGTTTTGCCGCGGCTCTGCAAGCAAAATGGGAAAAAGAAGGCCCCCCGCCAGCAAATCCAAAAAAGACTAAAAAAATGCCACCAGATTGGTTTAAAAAACACGGTAAAAAAGTTGGTGGCTGGCCATCAGAAACACAAAGAGCAAGTGATAACGCAACAAAACGAGAAATTGTTAAAAACTCAATGAATCATTTTGCTGAGGTTGTTGCAAATGGTAATAAATCAGTACAAGTGCTTACCGAAGATGATGCAAAAACAAATAAACAAGTAGTTACTGAAAGTGTAAAAAAGAAACCAACAACCCTTAAAGAATATATTGAGCAAATAGACGAATCTTTTTGGGTAGGAGGCCAAAAGAAGAAACGGTCGGGGGCGCCTGCACACAAATATCCCAAGAAGAGCAAGCCGCTCAAGCCCTTTAAAACAAAAGGTGGACCAAAACATAAACCAACTGCAAATGTATCATTAGCAGGCGGAGGCACAACAGGACCAGGGGGCAGGGGAACTTCACCATGAAAATACAAGAAATAATCGACGAGTCGGTATGGCTCGGCGGCGACATTGACAGAAGTGATCTCGATAAGAGAAAAGGCAAACATAGAAGAAGAAAAAAGAAAAAAAAGCAGACGACAAAAGCAGGGAAGATTGGAAACATAGCAAAATCCCCATCCTCGTCCCCGGCCCCAAAGAAATCATTAAGTCCAAAAACAGGACCTACAATAAGTGGAGCACTAGCAGGCGGCGGGTTATCAGCATGAAAGTAGCGGATATAGGAGTATCCGTAATAAATAGTGTTGTAATAAGAGGTTGACTTTAATACAAGCTCTATGTTATAATAGTTTATGAATGCAAATAGCAATCATGATCCAGGCAATTAACGGCAAATATAGGAGAATTACTATGCCTACCTTAGCAGAAATCAGATCTAAGTTGATCGAAAAAGAATCAAGATCCGGTGGTAACTTTACTACCGACAATGCAATATATCCCTTTTGGAATATCCCAGAAAACACAACCGCAACATTAAGATTTTTACCTGATAATGATGCAGAGAATACCTTCTTTTGGCAAGAACGCCAAATGATTAAGATTCCATTTCCGGGAGTTAAAGGCCAAGACGAGACCCGAAATATTTTAGTACAAGTACCTTGTGTAGAGATGTGGGGAAAAGAATGCCCAGTCCACGCAGAAATTCGTCCTTGGTTTAAAGACCCGTCCTTAGAGAACGAAGCTCGTAAGTATTGGAAAAAGCGGTCTTATATCTTTCAAGGATTTGTAGTAGAAAATCCACTTAAAGACGACGAAACTCCAGAAAATCCAATTCGTAGATTTATTATTAATCCGTCAATTTACAAAATTATATCGGCGGCATTAATGGATCCTGACTTTCCAGAGATTCCAACCGATTACGAAAATGGTACAGATTTTAAACTTACCAAGACCCAAAAAGGTCAGTATGCAGATTATTCAACATCTAATTGGGCTCGTAAAGAAAGAGCATTAAACGAGTTTGAAAGAACCGCAGTTGAATCAAACGGACTGCATACACTTAACGATTTTATGCCAAAGCAACCAAACGATGATGAAGTTAAAGCAATTTTTGAAATGTTTGAGGCTTCGGTAGCCGGCGATTTATATGACCCAGCAAAATGGGGTTCATATTACACACCAGCCGGCATGAGTAAAACTGAGGGTAAAGCCAAAACAGTTCCTACTCCAGAACCCACTATAAGCGAAACTGCAAGTACTGTTGAACAACCCAAAGCAGAAGAACAGACGCCCAAAGCAGATCCGCAACCGGCAACTGAAGAGGCAACTGACGGCAGTAAGCCTTCGGCCGATCAAATTCTTGCAATGATCCGTGAACGCAAGAATTCCTGATATATCTTAAATCAGCGGGGCAGAGATGCCCCGCATTTTCTTGAGGAATTAAATGTCAAAACCATTTGATATTTCTAAATTTAGAAATAGTATTACAAAAGCAGTACCGGGAATGGCAGTAGGATTTCACGATCCTGTTGATTGGATTAGTACCGGTAACTATGCTTTAAATTATTTGATTAGTGGAGACTTTAGTAAAGGTATTCCGCTTGGTAGAGTTACATGTTTTGCAGGTGAAAGTGGATCCGGCAAAAGTTATATATGTTCCGGTAACTTAGTAAAACAGGCACAAAAACAAGGTATTCTACCTATTATACTTGATTCAGAAAATGCCCTAGATTCAGATTGGCTAGAAGCAATTGGTGTTGATACAGCCGATGATAAACTTATGCGATTTGGTGTATCAATGATTGATGAAGTTGCTAAATTTGTAAGTGAATTTATGAAAGGGTATAAAGAACAATATTCAGATGTACCTTACGAAGAACGTCAAAAAGTTTTGTTTGTAACTGATTCATTAGGCATGTTACTTACACCAACTGATGTTGATCAATTTGAAAGAGGCGACATGAAAGGCGACATGGGTAGAAAACCCAAAGCATTGACTGCCCTTGTTCGTAATAGTGTTAATTTAATTGCAGGACATCCAGTCGGAATAGTTGCTACTAATCACACATATGCATCACAAGATATGTTTGATCCAGATGATAAGATTAGTGGTGGACAAGGATTTATATATGCTTCGTCTATTGTTGTTGCAATGAAAAAACTTAAACTTAAAGAAGACGAATCAGGAAACAAAATTACAGATATACGTGGTATTAGAGCGGCTTGTAAAGTAATGAAAACACGTTTTGCAAAACCGTTTGAAAGTGTACAAGTTAAAATACCATACGATACTGGAATGGATCCTTACAGTGGTTGTTTAGATTTGTTTGAAAAAGCAGGCGTCATTGTAAAGGATGGTAATAAGTTAAAATACCAAACCAAAGATGGTAACGAAATTAAAGAGTTCCGTAAATATTGGAGCCACGAAAAATTACAAACAGTAATTAATGAGACCGGTGATAGAGAAATTCAGGCAGATACTATTGTTAAAATGGCCGAGACTCTTATAAATAACGAAGAAATACAAGAGGATTTGCCGAATGCAGATGAATGATATTGATGTTGCTTTTTTTCACGATATGTTTGACATGTTAAAAACATATACGGATAAAAAGGAATTAGAAGAAGCAACCGATCAGTTGGTTGAAATTTTTGAAAATTATAGTTATTCTATAGAAGATAGTTTACATAGTCTCAGAGGTTATAGCAAAACATTAGATTCAGTTATCGATACTAGATATGAAGATGAACTGGATGACACATTTGAAGAACCTGAAGATTTTAATTATTAAATGTCAACTTGGTTTATACAAATACAAAAGGATTTAAGTAAAATTCCTGATTGTATTGATTATTATAATAACGAATTAGAAAATGTTGGCCTTGAAGTTTCTATGAAAGGCAACGTTGAAAAAACCTCAAGAGAGATGCCGGGTATTGTGGCATACAGATTCAATCAATTACAAGAACTTGAAGGTATATTAGAACATCTCAATATTGAAATGCGAAGAGAACGTGGCAGGCTTTTTAGAAAATATTTAGAGCATTACGAAAGAGCATTATCAAGTAGAGATGTTGACAAATATGTTGATGGAGAGCAATCCGTGTTAGACTTACAAGGACTAATAAACGAGATTGCTTTTGTTCGTAACAAATATCATGGGCTAATGAAGGCCCTTGAAGCCAAACAATTTCAAATTAATAATGTTATTAAATTGAGAGTCGCTGGATTAGAAGATATAACTTTATGATAGAACAAGAGTCGGGTTTATTTCAAACATTAAAGGCCGCTAAAAACGAAGCAAAAAAACTTGCTGAGTTTTATAAAGAGACAATAGTTATATCACGGCACTATGATGGATTCGAAATAGAAATGTATCCAGATTGGGCCAATACTGACAAGGAAGTTAAACTTTTTGTGGATCCTGACATAGAAAACCTTCAATAAATACAAAAAATAGAAAAAAAATGAAAGAAATTGAACAAAAAGGTTGACCTTTTAGTCTCGAGAGCGTATAATTATTATATTGAGTTAAACAACCAGGCAAACACAGGCAAACAGGAGACAGCATGTACATACAGCCAGGAACACAGGTAACGTTAACAGGTGGAAGTTATAGAGGACAAGGAATGCAAGGAACAGAAGGAGTTCTTGTAAAAGAATATCAGCCGTTTAACGCCCCAAAAGACGGATGGGATGGTTTTATTACTATTCGCACCGCTGACAATAACATTCGAGTTAAAACTACCAGTCACAATTATGCACCTTATGTAAACCTTGGAGACGGAGAGACTATGATTGAGGAAGCACCAGTAGTTGTAGCAGAAAAAACAGACGAAGAACGTATTGCAGAAATTGCAGAGCGTTTCGATATTTTAGACGAAATGGCACAAGCATCAATTGATGGTATTGTACGTGGAATGGTTGTAACAGGACCTCCAGGAGTTGGTAAAAGTTACGGTGTTGAAAAGATCCTGGAAAAGAATAGTATGTTTGACAAACTTGCCGGAAACACAATTAAGTTTGGAACTGAAAAAGGTGCGGCAAGTGCAATTGGTTTGTACCAGTTACTTTACAGGTATGCAGATCCAGGAAGCGTGTTGGTACTTGATGATTGTGATAGCATCCTTTGGGACGAAGTTAGTTTGAACTTGTTGAAGGCGGCACTTGATTCCAGTACTAAGCGAATGATTAGTTGGAACACAGAGAGTTCAGCATTACGCAGAGAAGGTGTTCCGGAGAAATTTGAATTTTGCGGATCAGTAATTTTTATTACAAACTTAAAGTTTGATAAAGTCAAAGGAAAGATCAAGGATCACTTGGAAGCGATTCTTTCAAGATGTCATTACTTGGACTTGACACTTGATACAATGCACGATAAGATGCTTCGTGTAAAGCAGATTGTCGGAGACGGAATGCTTAATACATATAACTTCGGTAAAGCCGGTGAGGAAGAAGTAGTTAATTTTATGGAATCCAATACCGATCGATTACGTGAAGTTAGTTTGAGAATGGTAACAAAACTGGCAGACCTTAAAAAGATGTCAGAGCATCGCTGGATGACACTTGCTGAGAATACTTGCATAAAGCGAGGATAAGCAAGTAAGGGTTTATAAAAAGGCCCTTGATGGGCCTTTTTTTTTGGCAACTAAATGGATTGCATAATAGAAATAAAAGATGAAGTCAACGTAAAGATACATAATTTAGGCTTAATGACAAGGCGTAAATTAGAAAAGAAATTTAAGTATTTTATGCCTTATGCTTATCATGTACCTGCTTACAAATTAGGCCGTTGGGACGGATGTGTTAGTTATTTTAGTCCTGGGGCCGTTACCTACCTTAATCTCCTCGAAGATATTATTCCAGAACTTATTAACGAAGGTTATCATATTGATATAAAAGATAGCCGCGAAGGTACTGCATTAGATTTTGTAACAGTCACAGAAGAAACCCACAAAGATAAAAAATGGCCTAAAGGTCATAATGATGCCGGCAGTCCAATTATACTGAGAGATTATCAAGTTAGTATTATAAATCAATTTTTATCACAACCACAATGTCTACAAGAAATTGCTACAGGTGCAGGTAAAACATTAGTTACTGCCACATTAAGCCAACGTGTAGAACAATATGGAGGTACATTAATTATTGTACCAAATAAGGATTTGGTTACCCAAACCGAAAAGGATTATATCAACTTGGGACTCGATGCCGGTGTGTATTACGGGGATAGAAAGGAAATTGGTAAAACCCATACGATATGCACTTGGCAGAGTCTTAATGTATTAGATAAACGATTTAAAGATGGTGAAAGTGAATTAGGATTACATGATTTAATAGATGGTATTAGTGCAGTTATTGTTGATGAAGTACACATGGCAAAAGCAGATGTACTTAAACGATTACTTACAGGACCATTTGCAAAGGTACCAATCCGTTGGGGACTAACAGGCACAATACCAAAAGAGGATTGGGCATATGTTTCATTAGTTGTTAGTTTAGGTGGTGTTGTAAACCGCTTAAAAGCGTCGGATTTGCAAGATCAAGGAGTACTTGCAGACTGCAAAGTAAATGTCTTGCAATTACAGGACACAATACAGTATAATAACTATGCAAGCGAGTTATCATATCTTACCACAAATGAAACTCGCATGGAGTACGTTACAGAGTTATTAAAAGATATAGTAAAAGGTGGTAATACTTTAATACTAGTTGATCGTATTAAAGCAGGAAAAATACTCCAAGAAGGATTAGGAGATGAGAGCGTTTTCATATCAGGTTCGGTCAAGTCAGCAGACCGAAGAGAACAATACGACGAAATTCAAACCGCTGACAACAAAGCAATTATTGCTACTTACGGGGTTGCATCTGTTGGCATCGATATACCTAGGATATTTAATTTGGTCCTCATCGAGCCAGGTAAAAGTTTTGTCCGTGTCATACAGTCAATCGGTAGAGGTATTAGAAAAGCAAAAGATAAGAACTTTGTCCAAATTTGGGATATAACTTCTTCTGCTAAATTTTCTAAAAGACATCTTACCACACGTAAGAAATTTTATAATGAAGCTCGATACCCTTACACAATAGAAAAAATAAAATGGTAATATGCTATTACACACACTAGAACACGGAGTATACGACATAGATCGTATACCAGAAGAAATAGATGATGTTTATTACGGAGTATTAGATTATAGTGATCCAAATTCTCCTGATTTTATATATTGTCCATTAGTATTTTTAGAAAGTTTCAGCACACCTTGTTTGGAAGTTGAAATAGGAGGAAACAGGTTTCATATGCCACTGGATTGGCATATTATTATTGCTGATAGATTCACAGGCGAAAGTGAAATATTAACATTAGTTCATTGTGCAGGCAGGCGTTTTTCTGCATTTTGCTTGGACATGAGTAATACAAGTATTATGCCAGACTTTGGTGATTTAGATGTTGTTAATGTTTATACTGAGAAAAAATGGTATGTACCTAAGTTAAGAGTTGGGCATATATTAGCAGTACCTGTTAATCCTAAGACTAACATTTGTGCATTTTTTGTTAAAGATATACAAAAAATTCCTGAGGTATTAGATTTTGAAAAGTTGTGGGTATAAGGGGAACACGAGTTCCCCTTTTAGATTATCAGTCTGCTTCGAAATCGTCTGCGCCGGTAAAGGAATCGTCCGTACCTGCTTCTTCAATTTCCACTTTGTCATCAGCGGCATCTGTTGTAAATGTCCAAGGCTGAGATGTGCCTGAATCAAGCATAACTCTATGTCCTGTAATTTTTGTGACCTGGCGAACTGTTCCGCCATCGTCTTTAACAGTAACAGTCATTTCGCCAGCGGCTAATGTACCTTGTGCTTTATCAACTAATGAGCATGTTGCATAAGTGGAACCATCGTAGCATTTATATCGCTTGGTACCTTTTTGTGCAACAATCCAGCCGTTTACTTCTGCGGCTCCGGTATGATACCGACATTTTAATTCGTTGCCAGCATCGGGTGTACCGATATGTCTTTTACTAATTGGTCTTCCCATTTGTTTTCTCCTAAAGTGGGTTCTATCCACTACGGGGATGGTGCCCCATAATAAAGGTTGCGAAAACAACCTAAATAGTGTAATATATATTTATTATGAAAAAGATTGATCTTAAATCAATGTTAGGAGCAGTTGATAGACGCAATAAAGACTTCTATGATCAACTATCCGAAGAACAAGAAAAAGAGTTTAGTCCGTTTATGGTGTTACGATGGACTAGTAGTATTAAAGGTAGCAAAGAATTACAAACACATTATCTAACATATGCTAATGAATTGCTAAACAAAAACTTTTCAGTTTTATACAAACACAAAAAACTATTTTGGCAATTAGCATCTGTTATTGGTATAGGCACTAATCAATTTCATCCGTGGATTGGTGTTAGTAAAAAAACTAAAAAAGACGAACTTGTAGATAGATTAAGTTCGTTGTATCCAAGTTTAAATCAAGACGAATTAAACATATTGCTAAATGATAAAAAAGCAATTCAAAATATGATAAATGAAATAGATGGCAAAGTTTAAATGTAGTTTTTGTAACCGTGAATTTGTAAAAGAAACAACATTAGCATCGCATTCTTGTCCAAAAAAATTATATAACAACGATAAAGATGAGAAGTATATGATTATAGCACTATGGTGTTATAATAAATTTCTTGCTAGAAATACATATAGACAAGCAGATATATCAAAGTTTTTATCATCACGACATTACATGGAATTTATTAAATTTGCTAGGTATTTGTTAGAAGCACAAATTAAAAACTATCAAGAGTTTATGGATTGGATCTGTGATAATAACGTTAAAGTTGATCATTGGAGAAAGGATACAACGTATGACAAATTTATTAAACAACATGCATTAAAAGAATCGTGTCAACGTGCATTAGAAAAATTTGTATTGTGTACACAAGATTGGGCAGAGGATCAAAATAAACCAATGCAAGACTTCTATAAAAATGTTAACTCGCCAACGATATTAAAACTTATACGTGATGGTAAATTAAGTTTATGGATTGCAGTTGGTACAGACTTTGGAAAGCAGTTATTATCTAAAATGGAAGATAGCGAACTTAAACATTTAGATACTTGGATTGGAGACGATCTACCAAAATGGAATCGGTTATTTGATAGAAATAGAGATGACATTAATTGGGCTAATAATGTAATAATGGAAATGAAGTTTAATGGCGTTTAATACAGATGTTGATATTGATGTAGCAGATAGAGATAAAGTATTAGAATTATTCAAGCATGTTCCTGCTAAACTCACAGATAATAAAAAGCACAAGACTGGTGTTTATTTTCATAATGTACCAGCCGATTGGTTAAATGGTACTTGTGCCGTTGATTATAAAACAGCAGATACTCTTGGATTTTTTAAACTAGATGTGATTAATAATAGTGCATACAAAGATATTAATCCAAATAAACTGGAAGAACTGATTTCCAAAGAACCAAATTGGGACTTATTATTAGATGAGAAAGTAGTTAAAAAACTATTTCATATACACGATCATATTGATATTTTACGAAAGTTGCAACCAAGAAGTGTTGAACAATTAGCCGCAGTTCTAGCAATTATAAGGCCAGCAAAGCGACAACTATTGGAAGAAACATGGCAACAGATAGAACAAAAAGTGTGGCAAAAACCAGTAGATGGAACATATTACTTTAAAAAATCTCATGCTATAAGTTATGCAATACTTATTGTAATGCAGTTAAATTCTATTGTTTTTTAACTAATTCTATAGTGCGACGCTTAGTCCGCTTTTCTGAGATATTAAATAAATTAATTTCGTGACCTCTGTCAATTGTTGTATTTTTTGCCGAAAGAACCATTAAGAATGGATAAAACTCTTTCATGTCGTTATACAGAAAAAATGTTATCGGAATTTTTCTATTAGATTCCCACCACCAAGTTTCACCTAAACTGATGAATGCTTTTTTAAGTTGTGGGTTCTTTATAGAATTATAATCAAAAAACATAACATATGCAGAATCACATTGTTGTATAATTCCTAAGTATTCTTTATCGTTAGATCTAATAATACTTAAAAAAGGGAATCGTTTTAAAATTTGTTCGTAGTCCATAAATATTATAAAGGGGTATACTTCACTGTGAATATTTATACATTTACCAACACGTACTATTTAGAAAATAACCCCGCAAAAGGTGCCTTGACAATGCAAGCAGGAAATGTTAAAATAATAAAGTCCGTAGCAAATACGGTTAATTTTCAAGTTAAAGATAAAGATAGAAAAGCAGTAAAGATTGATAACTTGTCTGTATATGCTAATATATTGAATACGGACGGGACATTAATAAAAAATATTAAGTGTTCTAAAAATACTGTAACAGAAGGAAACTTCGATTTGATTACTGCCGCTGGTGATTTTGAACACACAGATCCAGGAATGTATAGATTAGGTTTTTATACAGAAGATTCAATTGGAGTTAAAAAACCGTTGTTTACAAACTTAGCAGGAACTGGTAATTTAAATGTAGAAATTGAAGATTCAATTATAGCATCGCCAAAAGATAGTATTACAGTTTCAACATTTAATGAAACTAGTGGTGGTTCGGGCATATTTGAAAGTTCTTCAATTAGAGTACATGAAGTTGCAGATAAACACGGGTTAATTACTTTTGTTGCATACCTAGATGCTTATTTTGGTAAACTATATGCATATGGAACGTTAGATGATACAGTTTCAGGTAGTAGTGCATGGTTTGCTATACCATTAGGATCAGTAAATGATTATGTTGATTATACATCTGCTACAACAAAATTAGATCCGTATAATTTAACTATTGCAACAAAGTATATAAAATTTCAGCATGTACCAGATGTAAGTAATGCAGGAACATTAACCAAAATTTTAATACGAGCGTGATACTAGATTACGTAAAAACATTACTTCCAATCAATACTAAAGTTAGTCCTAGTGGCTGGCATACCATGAACTGTCCGGTATGTACGTTTAATGGACAATCACGACCCGATACAAGAAAACGAGGAGGGTTTAATTTTAACAATGATTCAGTAGCATATCATTGTTTTAATTGTGGCTTTAAAACATCATGGCTTCCAGGTAGAAAAATTACATCTAAGTTTAGGGTTTTATTAACTAATCTTGGAGCAACAGATAATGACATTAAAAAACTTATATTTGCTTCAATGCAAATAGAGCCTGACAAAACACAAGTTACATTTGATTCATTAGCAATACCAGGACAATGGAAAGAAGAGAAATTACCAATTAATGCTAAACCTGTATTAGATTGTTCAGTTACAGACGAGTTTACTAAAGCATTAAAATACTTAGAAAAACGTAGTTTATTGGAAGCAGGTAATTGGCACTATACAAGTGAGAAAGTATACAATTTTAATGAACGTATAATTTTACCATTTGAGTATAATAATAAAATTGTTGGATATACTGCTAGATTATGCAAACGACCAAAGTCAAGAAATACGCCAAAATATATTACAAGGTCTCCGCAAAGTTTTTTATTTAATTATGATCAGCAAACTAATGTTAAATATACGATTGTATGCGAAGGCCCATTTGATGCACTAATGGTAAATGGTGTTGCAGTTTGCGGTAATCATTGTAATAGTAGACAAGTAGATTTATTAAATCACTTGCCAACAATAAAAGTTGTAGTACCAGATAAAGACGGCAAAGAATCCAATTTAATGGATATTGCAGTTGAGAATAGATGGCATATAAGTTTGCCAGAATGGCCGGAAGGTATTAAAGATATTTGTGATGCAGTAGCATATTATGGCAGGCTCGAAGCCTTACTTACAATTCTGTATGCTAAGGAATATAACAAAATCAAAATTAAATTAAAGCAGAAAAAATGGCTGAAGTAGATTATACATACGAATTACAAAAAATGTTTATAGAATTTTTGGTAACAGAACCAGAACTTTATGCAAGATGTAGTAATATTGTTCAACCTGAATACTTTGATGCCACACTTAGAGAAAGTGTAGAATTTATACAAGAATATTCAGATGAACATTCTGCTATGCCTGGGTTTGAAATATTAAATGCAAAGACAAAAGGAAAGTTTGAAAAAGTACCAGTTACAAAACATGAAACAGATTGGTTCTTAGGAGAGTTTGAACAATTTTGTAAACATAAGGCATTAGAAAAAGCAATTATAGAATCTGCAGATTTATTAGAAACACAAGAATATGGTACAGTAGAAGGTATAATTAAAGAAGCAGTTAGTATTGGTTTAACAAAAAACCTAGGAACAGATTATTGGCAAGATCCACTTGCTCGGTTAACAGAGTTAAGAGATAAAAATGGTAGTACAAGTACAGGATGGAAAACAATAGATGACAAATTGTATGGTGGATTTAATAGAGGAGAACTTAGTATATTTGCAGGAGGATCTGGTGCAGGTAAAAGTTTATTCTTACAAAACTTAGCACTTAACTGGGTCGAAGCAGGATTTAATGTAATATACTTGAGTTTAGAACTTAGTGAAGGATTAACTGCAATGCGACTAGACAGCATGATAACAGGATATTCAACAAGAGAAATATTTAAAAATATTGACGATGTTGAATTAAAAGTTAAAATGCACGGAAAGAAAAAAGGTAATTTACAAATTATACAATTACCAAATGGTTGTACAGTTAATGATATTAAAGTATACATTAAAGAGTACATAACACAAACAGGTATAGAACCACAATGCATACTAGTAGATTATCTAGATTTAATGATGCCAGCACAACGGAAAGTACCACCAAGTGATTTGTTTATTAAAGATAAGTTTGTTAGTGAAGAACTTAGGAACTTTGCAGTAGAAGGAAATTATTTGTTTGCCACAGCATCACAATTAAACAGAGGTGCAGTAGATGAAATAGAGTTTGATCACAGTCATATTGCAGGTGGTATTAGTAAAATACAAACAGCAGATAATGTTATTGCAATTTTTACTAGTAGAATAATGCGAGAACGTGGTAGAGTGCAAATACAATTTATGAAAACTAGATCCAGTAGTGGTGTAGGACAAAAAGTAGAATTAGATTTTGATATTAATACACTAAGAATACAAGATTTAGCAGATGATATGGAAGAAACACCGCAAGAAAATCTGTACGAAAAACTAAAAAAGACGTCAACAATGCGTGATACTGAACCAAAAGAAGCAGTAACAGTTGACCAAACAGATAGATTAAAATCGTTAATTAAAAAGATACATTAACCAGATATCATTGTAAGATATGTCAATATTACTTGGTTGTGTTCACGAGTTAATTGTCGTCCGCTTCCTAACATACCGATTGCTTGACGGATTTCATCAGCATATGCAGGATCGGGGACAACTTGATCAATCATGCCTTCGATTGCTTGAAGATTAATGGGCGGAGGCCCTTCGGGTTGTTCAATAATATGTGTCAATTTCATATAAATATTTATAACAGGATCTAAAAAATATGCAACGTAGAACTAAAAGTCTGTTACAAGAGATTAACGAAGTAATACCTCCTAAGAATAAAGGCATGGTTATTGAATCTCGTGGACAGCATATTGTATCAACTGTAACTAATTTGATTGATATGATTTATGAAACATATGATAAAGAAGTAGCACTAGATCTACACCGACGGCTGTTGATTAGCATTAAAAATCAAGATCCAAAAAAATTCGTAACAGGAATGAAAAGGGCACCAAGCAATGAAAATATCTGAGATAATAAATGAAGCGGAACTAATAACTTCCCCTACTAGAGGTGATTCAAGTGGTCAGTCTGCTCGTTATAGAAAAGGCATAGATAAAAAGACCGGTAAAGAATGGTACCAATACAATAAGCAAGGTCATTGGGGCAGAAAATATAGTTCAGAACAAAGTGCAAGAGATGATGCTCAACGTAAATGGTCCGCCGCAGGAGGACAACCTTATGCTGGTCGAAGTCCAAACATGGACCAAATGGCTCAAAGAATGATGCCACATAGAAAAAAATATGGTATGTCGCCAACAGATGTTGCAACGATGGCACAGATATCTTCCGGAGGAGGTTCTTTAGAAGATTGGAGAGCAAGATATCCTCGCAAAACCCCAACACAAAAAACAAAACCAGGGGTAGTAACACATCAATCTAAAAAGACCACTTTTGGCAAAGCAAGCGATATACAGGGATAAAACATGAAAATAGCCGAAATTGAAATAGCAGGAACTAGAAAAAGAGTGATGCGAGGTCCACGACCTAAACGTAGAATCCAACAGGCTTTTACTGAGAAAGATGTAATTGATAGATTAAAAGAAGATCCTAAGGATCCTTTTAGCACCGACGTTTTTCCTGGCAGTGGTGGAACATATGATATTAAGTCATTGCAAAGTAATGTTGCTAGACAATTAATGGAACTTGCTAAAAGCATTGCAACCGCAGATATTAATGACCCTGCAGATCCGTTTATGGTACGGCGAGCATATAAATTGTTATACAATAACGACAACCCGGTGTTTCAAGACAAGATGGAAACATTAGTAAATGCATACAATAAACTTGCCAAACAAAATAGATATAAAAAACAATTCGGAGAAATTTAATGCTAGTCAGGGAGGTTATATTAGAAGGCGGTAACGTCTTTGGAGGTAATACCGACCGCATTAATCGAGAAAATATTCAGCCTACCTTAGAACGATACTTTGCAGAATTAAAACAAGTTTTTCCTAGAGCAAATATAAATCCTAGCGATTTTCATCCTACAGGTTCGGTAGGTAAAAGAAGTACCAGTGGTGATATTGATTTAGCAATAGATGCTACAAAATTATTTCCTCGAGGTATTTCTACTCAAACAGTTCAACAATGGAATATTAAACCTGAAGAATTTGTTCAAAGATTTGATCAGTTTAAAAAGCGAGCAAGAACATCAAGCGACGAACAAGTTGCTATGAAAACCGCATTAGTTTTAATTAGCGAATATGTTAATGAACATGCACCTACTATACATATGGATCCTAAAAAAGTTACTCCTGGTAATGCTTTTGGAATGTTTCCGCAATTTGATGAAGAAGGTAATAATTTAAATATAGGTATACAAATTGATTGGATGGTAGGACATTTACCTTGGTTAGAATTTAGTTATTCCTCTAGTGAGTATGATGAAAATTCTAATATTAAAGGATTGCATAGAACACAATTAATGTTAGCAATGTTTCAAGCAAAGAATTTTTCATTTAATCATAAAGTAGGTGTTAAAGATAAGGCAACTAAAGAAGTAGTTGCAAGAACACCAGAGGAAGCATTAAACTTACTCAATGAATTATTTGGTATTAGTTTATCACGAGCAGAATTAGATAATTATTTTACATTACATGATTCTATTTTAAATCATCCAGATTATGATAGTGTTATACAAATTTACTTAAAAATATTAGATAAAACTCGAGTAGATATTCCGGATGATTTACAAAAATATTGGATTAGAAATCAAAAAGCATTGGGATTATCTGGTAAGTTTTTACCAAATAATAGTAACCTAACAAAGTATCAAACGGAGACTGCATGAAAGCAAGTGAGATAATGACAGAAGGTGCAGGAATTCAGCAATGGGTTAGAGGTGATTTACGACCGGAATTAAAAGGTGGTGCATTTTTTCATAGCCAAGATTATTTTAATAAAGCACTTGCCGCACCCAAAGGTAGTTGGTTACATACTGCCGCAATGAATTCGCCCCAACACCCCGATAGAGGATTTAAATGGGTAACACCTGGACGACGAAAAAAGATACAAAAAGCAATGCAAGCAGGTGTAAAACGTGCTAGAGATTTTATACCTAAGAAAAAGAAATTTAAAGTTGATTATACAGATCAAATGTATCCAACAAATTAAAGGTAAAATAGGAGCAAATTATGCATAAAAACAAATATATAACCTTTTCTGAAAATTATCTTTTAAGCCAAATAAAAAATACTAAAAGAAAAATACTTAAAACATTAGACCATGTATTAGAAAAAACGAAAGAAAAACGAGAAAATAATACCATATGTAATAATTGTTTAAATAATATTAGGTATGAATGTAATAAAGCAGTTTAAAGGTAAAATATGAAGAGACTATTATTACTTTTCGTAATGATGGCAACATGGATAGTTGTTGGATGTGGAACAAGTACATCAGGGTGTTTTGGACATTGGGTTAAAGGGCCAGGACCTCAAAGAGGAACTAGAGCTCTTAATAAAGATGCCAGTTTACCTTACTACCAATGTGTAGATGAAAATAACAAAGGTAGTAATTTAGAGAAAAGGAAATACTAATGAGCGGTGTAGCAGGATCACACAGAATTGATAGAGAATATGTTAAGCCTACAGTAGATCGTTATGTAAATGACGTTTTAAAAGGTTTTCCGCCTTTCCGTGATGCTATAATCAGTGGAAGTTTTAATGCGTCAGGTAAAGACGATTTTGGTGACATTGATTTAATTATACATTTAGATGCTGACAATAAGAAAGATATTAAAAAAGATTTACAACGATATTTAGAAGCTCGCCCAAATACTGAGATACTTCCATTTACTAGCGACAAATATACTGGTAGACGTAGTTACAATTCAGGTGAAATTATAACAGTAAATTACCCACAAGTTGGACAAGAAAAAACAGTTCAAATTGATAACATTATAGCATTAACACCCGAGGAAAGTTCATTTAAAGAAAACTTTCTTAATATGACTGCTGAAAAACAAGGACTGGTTTTAGGGCTTGTTAAGATTGCAATACAAGAAGCACAACATGTACGAAAATTACCTGATTTACTTGCTAGAGTCGGTTTACAAGTTCCAGAAACAGATAAGAAATTAGAGTTTAATTTAAGTGGAGTTAATTTAAGTTTACGAGCATATGATGCTGATGAAGCCGGTAGAGAAGTAAAAGGTACAAGAGAAATACTATGGCAATCAAATAAATGGGCTGATACAGTTAATTTATTAAGTCATTTTAACCTACGACAGTCGTTTGAAGAGCTGTTAGATGACGTTAAATTGTCTTTAAAACACCCTGTAAGCAAAGAAAGGGTTAAAGGATTGTTTAATTCTATGGTATCTATTAAATCGGGCGAAGTAGGCACGGCTAAAGGTGAACGAAAACAAGAAACAATTGACATGGTTAATACAATGGAAAGATTTACGTTTTTCCGTGACAATATATTAACCGAAGGCAAAGCATTTCATAATAGAAGTTGGAGCAAACAATTATCTGCTGTTGATGCTGTTAATTTAACAACATGTAGTATAATTTTATTATATGTGTTAGGTGAAGAAGGCGACGAAGATGCTAAAAAATATACAAGAAAAATTTATAGTGCTTATCCAGGATTTAATAAAACTTCAATTTCAATGAATGATACCTATACTCTTATATCTGCATTTTATACTAAAACTCACATGCTAGATGATAAAACATGCGAATTACTTAAATCAAAAGCATTGCCGGCATGGTATATGCGAAAATATTTAACTAAAATAAGCACAGGTAACATGACAAATTCAGATACTATTGCGTTTCTTTATAAGTTAAAATCTACATTTGGTGTACAGAATAGCAATGTTTCACAAGCACTAAGTTTAGCACAACGATATAATAAATTACATAGCAACGAAAAGCATAAACTATTTAGATTGCTATATGGGTATTTTAATACACACGGAAGAATCATGGATATATTCTCTACTGTTAGAGAAAAATATTTTAATTCTTTTGATAAATAAACTTAACAACCAGAAGCATTAGGAGAAATATTATGGCCGCTGGAACAATTACATTGAAACAACATGGTGGAACCGCCGCTAAAGAAATGGTCGGAGCTGATTTAGGTTATTGGGCAGTTGACTGCAAAGCCGCAGTTGATGCAAAAACCGGAATTGACTCTTCAGGTGATTTAAGTACTGTGCCTGCAATCGCACATGCTTTCATGCATTATATGACTATTGCTGTTGTAACTGTACCTGCTGATGATACATCACACGTACACGTTATATCACAAGGTCCAATCAACGTAACCGCCGCGAATTTACAAGTAGCAATTCGTGCATTAGGAACAGTTGATTCAATCAACCTTTCATCTGCAGACGTTTTTTACAGAGCAGACTTTAGAGGATACCACGCTTAATTTTAATTAATTAAGTTGTTTCCGAAACAATGGGTAGGCGTATTATAACGCCTACCTTTTTTTATGACTTCATAAATATATTATGAAACCCTCTCTGGAGGTTATGTTTCCTAAACTTTTGTTGGGAAATGTTAATAACGAAGGGGGTATCTACTGTGGGGGTGCTGGGGACGGTATCCCCCGACAGAGGCAAACAAAGGCTAACACCACAAATACTTTACTCAAAGCCACTCGGCAAATTGTTATTTTAAGGATTAGTTTTATTATGCCTAGAGCCGCAAGACCCAAAAAAATAGAACCACTGAGAGAGGAAACTTCTCTTGAATTTCACGTAGATAAATGCGGTGAAAGGTACAAACAAATGAATGAGAAATTAGACAATTTGAGTAAACGTATAGAAGAAGAATCAAAATCCAGTGATCATAAATTTGATATACTTTTCCGTAAAGTAGACGATATTATGATGAAAATGCACGAAAACCAAGCCTCCCAACATAAAATGTTAATGGGCCTATTAGTAGGTATTGTTGTTTCTATTGTAGGTGCATGGCTAACTCACATGTTGTAATAAATACTAAAAAGTTAATATAGGTTCATTGTATGCTTCTCGAAGAATGCCTAAATGATGATATTCTTATCGAAACCAAAGTAGTTTGGGCTCGTAAAGGAAAAAATCAAGTTATAAAAAAATATAGATGTACATACGGAATGCGTAAAGGTAGAGCAGTTTCTTCCCCCAGTCAATGCAACGCACCAATCGATTTAAAAAAACGACTACAACTTAAAAAAACTAAGGCAAAATATGGCCCCCGTTTGATAAGAAAAGCTCTAAGAACTAAAAAATATAATGCCGCTAGTAAACGAATTCAAGCAATGAATAAGAGACGATAATGCGTATTGAAGAAGTAAAAACGTATAGTAAAGCAAAAAAAGTCGGCGCAAAAGTCTCTAAACAGTTTCAAAAAAAGGCTGGTAAAATTATTATGGGGTGGATTGATCAACTTGAAAATGAATTTACTACTAGAAAATTAATTAGAAATGATGCGGCTTCTAGAGCTGACTTTAGATCCGAGGCACTTACATTAATTAATCAGGAAATGGGTAGTAAATGGAACCCAGATCAAGTTGCAGATAATTTTCAAATTAACGGGTATGACAAAAATGGTAACGCAACTTACGAAGAACGTCCTTGGCAAGATCGAGCATATGGTCCTATAGGATGTCGGAGCACCTGCTTAAATTCAGTTAATTCATGGTTAAAGGATAAGAAATTTAATCGTAAATGGGCCGCCTACGATACTCAATTTAATGTTACAGATTTTGTAGAACCAGCAAACACAAAATCAGTTGATCCAACTGCACCAAAAGGATATACAAATATAGAAGTACAAGATGTAAACTGGAAGGGCGACGGCATAGATCCATTTAGAATTGGAATGTTATATTTTATTAGTAAGAAAGAAAAATTAAAATCAGGCGATCCAACCTATACACAACAAGTAAAATCAAATTTAAAACCAGGAACTAAAGAATGGAAAAGGTACCAAGGGCATCTTCAGGCGTTGAGAAATTATGATATAGGACCAATGACGAGGGAAAAGAAGAACGCAAAAATAGAAGCAGACCAGTATATAAGAGGAAGTGCATTTGGCAGTTATAATGGAGGTGCTAATTTTTGGAACACTAAGACAAACAATCCGGGTCTTAACAAGCAAAGAAAAAGAGCAATCAAATATAGCAAAGAAGGTCAAAAATATTTCGTCGATGTTCGTCGTGCAGATACAATAAAGGATGTTACCTCAATAGCATCAATAGGTATTCATAGTAGTCCTTTAACAAGGAGTAGAGGAATAACCGATAAACATGATGACTTTAAAGATACCTTACCTACTGATATTAATCCGTTTGACGGACTAACAAATAAAGGTCCGTCTGTATGGGATCCTAGGAATTACGGTCAGTATCTTTTTGGTAAAGACACAGATCAAATGACCCAAGCTCAACGTAAAAATAAAGAAAAATGGCAAACCGGTGTTGCCGATCAAGTAGTACAACAATTATCTTGGGATGCTCAAGAATGGGCTAAAGGCTATGGAAAAGATTTAATAAGAAAATTTTCACTTGACGAACCTTCTGGGAATCCTAAAAAAGACGGAACAACTATGGCATCAAAAATACAATCTGCTTTTAACAATGCTACACGTGGCGAGCAATCAAGCAAATTAAAAAAAGAATCAATAACCGAATACAGTCACGAAGAAGGACATCATCATGTAGATAAAGATATTATATCTTTATTTGTTAAAAATGTTTTAAAACTAAATGCATCAGAACAACAAATAGAAAAATTTATGAATCAACTTGATGTTACAGATATTATAAGCATTAAACAGGCTATGCATTCTGGTAATTTTTATGGATTAAAATTAGGAGAACAAAAACTTGAAGAATATATTACTCCTGCACAAAAAGAAAAAGGACCTAGTCAACCGCAAAGCCCACAACAAACACAATCAACACAATTAGCACCTATTGCACCCGAACAAAAACCCGGAATTGCTGGCAACAATCCTAATCCAGAAGCACCACCAACCGGAGCATCACAATCAACAAGGAAGCCTGTTCCAACAATGAAACGAAGTGAAGTTAAACGTAATGCAGTAGTTACAAATCCTGATACAGGAGAAGAATTTCTTGTTACTAATGACATGGTAGCAAGTCAAATGATGCAACGAGCCAAAAGAGTAGGGGGCATGGCATGAAACTTATAGAATTAGATAATGCGATTTCAATTCCGCTAAGTAATGAAGAACACGAAGTGTTCTTTAAATATGTTAATACAAACATAAAAGAAAATAAAGATATTGATGAACGTGAAAAGTTATTATTGCAAAAAATGCGATCACGTGGAGTTATTGATTACATTGGCGGACAAATTATAAAGGTATAAAATGCAAGCAATTACGGACGAAGAACGAAAAGGTATGGTGGATGTACTAAGCAAGTTTAATGCCGCCTCAAGTGGACAACCTGTTGCAAGTACTACACCGTCAACAACTCAAACAACGGTATCAACTGATACACCTATTGCACCAATGGCAGGTAAAGATCCTGAAATGCGTCGAATACTTGAAAATTTTACAAATGCGACACATGATGCAGTAGAAACAGTAAAAGCCGAAGTACCAATGCAAGTAACCGAAAATCGCATACAAATAGACGGATATTCTATAGAAAAAATACAAGGTACTATAGGTAATATTAAGAAAAAGTATTATAATATAATGCAAGGAACAGACATATTATACGAAAATGTCTGTTTATATGCATCTGCATCTGCTATTGTAAAACATTTAATGGAAAACAACCATTCAAAAGCAAATGTAGTTGCTAAATTAGACGACGAGTATGGTGGTAAATTATTCGAAGGTGCTAATTTAAGCCGACGAGTAAAAACAAATCCAAACGGTATATATGAAGCCAAATTAACTGAAGTAAAAATGAAGGCTACTGATATTAAAAGAAAGATACTAAACTCATTATAATTGATAAATAATTAAAACATCGTACAAATACAGGATTTAACCATGGAGTTATTTGATATTACTGTCTCGGAGCCAACGGCAATCAATTCCGCATTGCAATCGTTCACTGGCAAAAAGATAAAAGATTTTACTAATGCCTCAGGCAAGTTAAAAAAAGTAAAAGAACATATACAAGATAAAAGAAACAATCCGGGGTCTGAATCAACTCCCGAATATGCAATAAATGTATTGCAGGCTAGTTTGTACGAAGAAGTGCTAAGAGAAGTGAGCCCCACAATGCGTAAAACAAAAAAGAAAGTCAAAGAAAGTGCAAAGCCACAGAAATTGGCTACACTTATGGAACAAGATTTGGATCAAGCCGAAGTTGTTCTTGCCGCTAAAGCAATGATTGATAAGTTGCAAGGTATGGCAGAAGATCTTGCAGAAATGCAAGTAGAGGAATTAATGCCTATTGTTGATGCTATGAAACAAAGTTTCGGTATTGAAATGGCAAATGGTTTCAACCAACAAGCAGAAGGTATTTTGCAACCAGCATTAGATGCAGTTAAGTCTGCTCGTGATGGAATGGACAATGCAGTATTAGGAATGTCGGGTGAAGGTCCTGCTCCTGAAATGGCAATGGACCCGGCAATGGATGCCGGTATGGCACCAGCAGATCCAGCAATGGATCCGGGTATGGATGTTCCAACTGAAGATGATTTTGCTGGAGCAGAAGCCGCATCAGGTGCTATTGATGAACCAACCGGACGTATTCCTAAAGAATCTTTAGAAAAAGCCGGCCGTTACATTTATGAACATAAAATGGAAAATGGCAAAGTTCCTGTAGATGCAATTAAAAAAGCCGCCGCATATTTAAAAATGCAAGTTAAGTAGTAGGACAGGAATGAATGAAATTAGCAACTTTGGTAGAAGCCACAGATTATGAATCAGCACTAAGAGATACTATCATTAATCTCTTGGGCATGGCTAAATTAAATGGCATCACAAAAATTTCATTACAAGCACTTCAAAACAATTTACACAAAGATAATTTTGATATAGACAATGTGAGCTTAATAGAAATATTAGGCTCTATTCCTTTAGTTACGGATGCTAATGAACACGAAATATCATTAGACCCAGGACTAGGAATGAGTCCAGCAAAAAAATCAAAAGATAAAATGAAAGCGACAGCAAAAAAACAAGCAATAAAGGCGATTAAAAAATGAGTGCATATATGAATGCCGCAGAGGCAAGAAAAAAGACATCAATAGATTCAACTATACATGGTGAAATAAAAGCCATTGAAACACAAATTATTACTGATGTTGCCGCTGGGAATTTAGAATCGACTATTGCTACAGGCACCACAATGACAACCACAGGTGCAACGGCACAATCCTACTATAACGTATGGCAAGGTAGTGTTGAAGATAGATCTAAAAAATATCAAATGGACCGTGTAGTTAAGTATTTTGTAGATGCTGGCTATACAGTTGAGAGAGTAACAGACACCGTTACAACCAACACCTTCGATTGGAAAATTTACTGGTAAAATTAAAAACTTTTGGTGATTCACATACCAAAGGTTCTATGTTAAAAGATCATAATTCCTCATGGCCTGTTTTACTAGGAAATAAATTAAACTTGCCTGTTGAAAATTATGGCGTTGAAGTTGGATCAAATGAAGAAATTATACATCTTGCCCTTTCTAATAGTCCTGCCACTGAAAAATCATTAATTATTATTATGACAACATTTCCAGATAGAGTGTACTGGAATAATAAATCTATAGAGTCAAGTGATGATGATGAAATATATCAACAATGGCTTGACAATAAATTTGATATTAATAGTGCATCAGACTATCAAAAAATACAAATAGACAGATGTAAAGAATTATTAGAATATAGAGGACATAAAGTTTATGTTTTTCATATAGTAGAAAAGTTATACGAGATTAAATCTCAACTTGACAAAGGCTACAAAACATACTATAATATATGTAGAACGGTGCAACCTAAACCTAGTGGTTATGGTTATTATGAAGAAGAAGCCGTCGCGGAATGGGCGAATTATCTATATAACTTAATTACCGGGGTAAAATGAAACCAAAATATGATTATCCAGCATCACAACGTTCGATGGTAAAAGGCAGTCGCGTATATGAAGTTGGCGACGAAAACTTACCTAGTGTAACATCAATATTAGATGCTACATCTGATAAGTCAGCAATTTTTGCATGGCAAAAACGTGTAGGAAAAGAAGAAGCAAATAAAGTTAAAAAAGAAGCGGCAGGACTTGGTACTGCAACTCATAAACTTGTTGAAAATTATTTGTTAGAGGTAGAGGCAAAACCAAATGGTAATTTGGTTTGGCAAATGGCTGAAAAAATTAGTAAGCCCCTTATAACAAATTTACAAGATAATATGGATGAATGTTGGGGCGTAGAATGTACTCTTTTTTATCCAGGACTTTATGCTGGTACTAGTGATTTAGTTGGTATATACAAAGGCGAACCCGCAATAATTGATTTTAAAACATCTAAAAAAATAAAGAAACGTGAATGGGTAGAAAATTATTTTTTACAAGGTACTGCCTATGCATTAGCACATAATAAAATGTTTGACACAGACATTAAAAATTGCTATATTTTAATGGTGGATAGAGATGGTAATTTTAAAGAGTTTGATATAAGCGAGGAATTTGAATCATATGCAGATAAATGGTCCAAAACAGTCGATAAATATTATGAGCTAAATACAAGTAGAGAAGAGCTCCCGTTTTAAGGATTTATAATAAATGGCAACAACGACAGCACGAATGCAGGTACGGCGAGGCAACCAAGCCGATTTACCAGTACTTAATGAAGGTGAATTTGGATACGCCACCGATACACAACGCCTATTCATAGGCAATGCATACGAAACATTTCAAAGTACAGGAAGTGCTAGTCAAGTTCTTACTCTTAGCAATAAGACTGTTAAACCTGATACATTAACTGTTTTAGCCGATGCCGGCTCGGGTTACAGTAAGTTAGCATTAACAACAGATTTTACCTTAGCAACTAACCAAGTTACACTTGTAAATGGTGTCACTGCTACAGGTTCCCCTAATGTAAAAGTAGGTTATAACAGTGAAGTTGGAATGACTGGTGGAGCTCAACAAGCACACCATGTAACTTTAGCCTCCGGTACAAATGTTAATACTGGTTTCAGTTTTAACACCTCATATTATAATACCATGTTTTTAGATTATTCTTTAAAACAAGGTTCAACATTTAGAGTTGGTACGTTACGATTTATTACGGATGGAACGGCAGTAAGTCTACACGATTCGTTTGAGGACTTATCAACTACCTTAGGATTTTCATTTTCAACCGTTATTGCGACAAGTATAGTTGATTTAAAATATACGGTTGCCACTGCAACTGAGTTTTTCTTCCAAATCCGGGTCTGGAATACATCAGTCTAATAAATAGTTTTTACATGCAATTAGCATTATCATAAAATACAATTCAAGATTACACAATTAAAAGGAGTGTTGATGTCTGGTTTACCTACCGAATACCAATCATTTATTCATTTGTCCAGGTATGCACGATGGGACTATGAAAAAGAGAGAAGAGAAACGTGGAACGAAACTGTTGCCCGTTATTTTGATTTTTTTGAAAATCATATTAAAGAAGAATGTGGCTACACATTAAAAAAAGAAGAACGTAAAGAACTAGAACAAGCAGTTCTTAAATTAGAAGTTATGCCGAGTATGCGATGCATGATGACTGCAGGAGAAGCATTAAAACGAGAAAATGTTGCAGGATATAATTGCTCATATGTCGCAGTAGATCACCCAAGATCATTTGATGAGATTTTATACATATTGATGAATGGTACAGGCGTAGGTTTTAGTGTTGAAAGTAAATTTACAGACAAAATGCCAGCGGTTGCTAGTGAATTTTGGCCAACAGATACAACAATAGTTGTTGCTGATAGTAAGTTAGGTTGGGCAAAAGCATTTAAAGAATTGCTAGGCTTAGTATGGACAGGCCAAGTTCCAAAATGGGATTTGTCTAAAATTAGAGAAGCAGGAGCACCATTAAAAACATTTGGTGGAAGAGCGTCAGGACCGGCGCCTCTTAATGACTTGTTTCATTTTACTGTTGCTACATTTAAACAAGCGGCAGGACGAAAGTTAAAACCTATAGAAGCACACGACATTGTATGTAAGACAGCAGAAATTGTTGTTGTAGGCGGTGTTAGACGTAGTGCATTAATTAGTTTATCTGATCTAAATGATAGAGAATTACGATTTGCAAAAACAGGTAATTGGTGGGAGCAACATGGACAGAGGGCTTTAGCAAATAATTCGGTTAACTATCAAGGCAAACCAGACATAGGCACATTCATGAGAGAATGGCTTAGTTTATATGACAGTAAATCCGGTGAACGTGGTGTTTATAACGGAAAATCTGCACAGACACAAGTGCAAAGAATTAATGAAAGGAACGGCGATGAAGGACAACGACGAGATCCTGGACATGACTTTGGCACAAATCCGTGCTCTGAAATCATTTTACGGTCCCGCGAATTCTGCAACCTTAGTGAATGCGTTATCAGAAGAGGGGACAATGTTGAATCTCTGGAAGAGAAAGTACGAATTGCAACTATCCTTGGAACTTTTCAATCAACCCTTACTAACTTTAAATACCTCACAAAAGAATGGAACAGAAATTGCGAGGAGGAACGACTTCTTGGAGTTAGCCTCACAGGAATAATGGATAGTCCGTTAACCAATGGAAAGAAAAAAGGATTAGAATCACTATTGGAAGGATTACGAAATGTCGCTGTCAGAACAAACAAAGAATGGGCAGAAAGACTCGGAATTAATCAGTCAGCCAGTGTTACTTGTGTCAAACCTAGTGGTACTGTGTCTCAGCTCGTTGATTCTGCTTCTGGTATTCATGCCCGTCATAATCCTTATTATATCCGTACTGTAAGAGCAGACAATAAAGATCCATTATGTAAATTCATGATGGATGAAGGCTTTCCAAATGAACCCGATGTTATGAAACCTAATCATACAACTGTTTTTAGTTTTCCAATGTCAGCACCAAAAGATTCGGTATTTAGAACTGATATGTCGGCAGTAGATCAATTAAAACTTTGGATGACGTATCAAACTCATTGGTGTGAACACAAACCATCTGTAACTATCTCTGTTAAAGAAGACGAATGGATGGAAGTTGGTAATTGGGTTTGGGAACACTTCGATTCGGTAAGTGGCGTTTCGTTCTTGCCATTTAGCGAACATACATATAGACAAGCACCGTATCAAGATTGCAATGAAAAAGAATTTAAAGCAGGTTTAATTAATATGCCTAAAGGCGTTGATTGGACTAAACTTTCAAATTTTGAAAAAAGCGATTTTACAGCAGGGTCGCAGGAATTAGCCTGTTCTGCTGATACTGGTGGTTGCGAATCTGTTGACTTAACAGAATTAATGGATATACCTACTCAAAACGAGGAATATGCTAGTAAGTAAAGACAAAGATCAAGTAATGTCTATAAGTTTAGCAGGCGGCAATGAAGTTATAGGCCGCCTGTCTACAGAAGATGGAGCTCAGTATATAAAAAATTCAATGACTTTGCAAGGAACAACGCAAGGTGTAGCAATGGTTAAATGGCCTGCAACAGGCGATAATAGTAAAGTTTGGATTAACAAAGATCAAATTGTTGCAATGGCTCCGGCGGTTAAAGAATTAGCCGATAAATATATTGAAGCAACAACTGGGATAGTGCTCTAATGCCACAAGTACAACGAAAATCAGATAAAAATAATGCAACGCCTCCGGGTATAATAGATTTAATACCTCAAGCAACTGTTTTTGCTAATAATTTAGAAGTAGCAGTTGATGGTAGTATGGGAACATTTCATTATCCGTGGACTTATCCACACAAGGACAAGGTATGGAAAACTACAAGCGGAAGTGGAACTGTTTTTGCAAACAATATTCCTGTTAATAGGCAAGGAGATCCTGATTCTTGTGGTCATGTACGTATTGATGGAAGCCCAGATGTATTTGCAGACGGGTAACATGAATGGCATTCGACGACTTTAGTAACGGACTATCATCATTTAATGATTATATATCCCCGACAGTAAACAATACTACAAATTTACTCGGTGATTCTGACTTAATTGGTGTACAAGCCGAATATAGTTACAATTTAAAAGATATGATATGTGCCTTGCTCGCAGGACAAGGCTTACTCTTACCTAACCTCCAAATTTGTCTAACGGTTGCATTAGACGAACTATTAAAAAATCCATTACAAGGTGAATTAAAAGATGTTTTAGAATCATTACGTGATTCTATGGATTCGTTTAATGACCATACGGGCATTGATAGTGTACTTAAAAATCTCAATGGTGTTATAAGTGAAGTTGCCGCAATTGGTAGCATGATTAACTTTTGTGCCGATCCAGTAAATCCAAAAAGTATTCCTAACATGCTTGAAGGTGCATTTGGCTCATTCTTAGGAAAAGGTGCAGATATAATAAATGCTATTGGAGCAATAGGTCCTGATAATATGTGTGCCTGTGTAGGACTCGATGGTAAGTTTAATTTTTCTAGTTTAAATAGTGGTGCTTTAAAATCAATAAGCGATAACATGACGGCTATCCTAGATGGTAGTTTTGCGACACCAAGTTTAGATTCGTTAATATCAAGTGTTAATTCTAATATTAGTAGTTTAGAAAGTTTAATTAGTTTAGAAGGATTACTAAATGGTGCATATAGTAATGGCGGAAGTAGTTTACATGGAGGCGAATGTAGTGCTTCTTTAGGATTACCAAGGTCACAAGGAATTGGAACTTCATTTAAAGGTGGAGTAAAAGATGCAACAAATGTTGCTGGTAACTTATCTGCAACATTTGATAAACTAGGAGGTTATCCTGTTACTGGTGCCGCAGGTACAAGCATGGCAGGGCAAGAGTTTAATAATATTTTTGAAGTTCTTGTAGAACCCGAAATGATTGCATTACTTAAAAAAGGTAATAACTATGATGCACTAATACAAGATAAAACAGCCATATATGATTATTGTGGTAATATAACAGGCTACTCAACATCTACATTACATGGCGAAGCAACGCCAACGTCAGGTACAACCGTTGTATCACAAACTGCACCAGGTGCAACAGGCAGTATTGGTGAAACTACTGCCGCAGGTGGCGAAGATTCGGGTGCATCAACATCACCAGGCGGAGGTTCAAGCAGTGGTGGCGGATCAAGTAGCGGAGGAGGTTCGGGTAGTTCTACTGCAAACGTAATTGTTGTTTCTTCACAAGCAGGTTTAGAAGCATTAACAGTACTAGAAGGTGCATTAGCATTACGTGAAGATAACTTGACATTATATGTATATCTTAATGGTGCTTGGACAGTAACTAGCATTATACCAACAACATGGATTGAAAATTTAAGTTCTACATCAGGTACAGGTATACTTGCAAGATCCGGCGATACTCCATTATATCGAACGTTAACCGGAACACCAAATGAAATTACAATTAATCAAGGCGACGGTACTGCCGGTAATCCAACTATTGGTCTTACAGATAATACATGGATACCAGGAACAGGCGGGTTAGTTATTCCTAGTGGAACTGATGCACAACGTACAATAACTAATAACGGTACGTTACGTTATAATACAGATACAAGTGTTCTTGAGTTTCGATCTACGGACTGGAAAACTGTTACTCATTCATTTAGTGATACCGGAACATCGGGTGCTATTAGTTTAATTAAAAGCAATGTTTCTGGTGATGTAACACTAAAAAGGCTTAAACAAGGTACTGGTGCAAGTTTAGTAGATCAAATTGATTACATAGAAATTCCAACCGGAGCACCTTGGACTTTAACTCAAACACAAAATCCAGACGGACAAGTTTATACGGCTACACACACAACAACAGGTAATACTGGCGAAGAAATAGTGTTTGGCGGAGCTCAAATAGGACCTGCTAGTGATAAAGCATGGTATTTTGATGTTCGCTTTATCGGACGTCAAATAGGCGGTACATTACAAAATGCATTTAAAGTAGAAGGCGTAGCCGATAATACTGCTGGTACATTATCTATTGTTGGTTCAAATGCAAAAACAACATACCAAAATTCAGCAACTCATTGGAATGCAGATATTATTGCTGATACATCCTCTCACAAATTAAAAGTTATGCTTTACGGTGAAACAGGACAGTCCGTGAAGTGGTCCGTATTTTTTAAACTAATGGAAGCATAACGGATCCTCAATGTATAATCCACTTCCGGAATTAGTAACCATTAAAGATTCGGGAATTCATGGTCTTGGTTTATTTGCTACCAAAGACATTCCAGAAGGTAAAATGTTAGGACAAATCCATTTTTTTGTTAACGGAAATATAGTAAGAACTCCGTTAGGTGCGTTTGGTAATCATTCCAATAATCCTAATTGTATGAAGTTTTGGGATTCTTTAGTAGATGGTGCTGGTTGGTATATTCGAACAAATCGTGATATTAAAGCCGGCGAAGAATTAACTTGGATCTACACGTTATATAAAATCTCTTGACTTTTTTGTAACATCTATGTTATAATACAGTTTATGCAGTATAAATTTCCTTTAAAAAAAATTCTAGATTTTATACCAAAAGATAACAGTTTTAGTGTCAGAACACGGAAAGATTCACCAAAAGAGATTCGTTCTCAAGGCATTTATATGCTAAGTTCGCCAAGTTTTGGCATTTTTTATATCGGAATTAATGCAAGTGATAATACCAGTTATAATGCTGGAACACCACAAAGATTACGACAACATGCAAGAAAGTTGTTAGGCATTACTAAACACGGAACAAGACAAACTAAAAGTTGGGATGAGTTTAGGCACATATTTTTTACCAAGGATACATTAGATGACGTGGAGGTTATATTTACCCCGTGTGCTAATTTTACTAGTAAAAAAGTGCTAGAAAAACGTGAATCTTACCTAGTTGAGATCCACGCACCTCGGTGTAATTCCGGGGAATCTACCTGAAATTCAGGTAAATATACACACGGTCGATGACACTTTGTTGACGACGTTTGGACGGCGGTGCGATACCGCCCGCCTCCACCAGAGAGGTACAACAATGAGCAATCAAAACCTATTTTGGGCCTTTGTAATTTTATTGGGCTCCGGAGGGTTAATATGGATTTTAGATGTTGTATTTCGCTGATGGGGGCGAAATAGATTTCGACAGCGTAATGATGCATCGGAGAGACTGTATTAACAATAACTGCAAACAATGCAGAGTATAGTCCTAATTATGCAATGGCGTTAGCCGCATAATTTAGTGGGTTTTAAAGGTTGAACCTGGAAACAGAATCAACCTTTCATTTTAGGAGAAAAAATAAGATGGATATTATCAAAAGTGTATCTGCTTGGATACGAGGTTTAACAGAAGTTGGATTATCGATTCTGATGATGGGTATAGTTCTTCAAATCATTTTTGGAGCGAACGTAGTATTCCTTCCTTTCGACATCCTGGGAAATGTAATCGCATTCGTGAAAGCATTAGGTGGTGAAGGACTTGTTGGCTTAATTGCCCTTTGGATTTTATGGGGTATTTATAGCAAGAAGTAACAAGGACACAGAACCAACCCAGTTATAGCCATGAAGGCATGGCTGGGTTTTTCCTTAAAACTTATCTTGTATAAATGTAGTAAAAAATTAAAAAGGATAGTATATATGAGTTTTAGAAAACTTTGTATAGCCACCTTGACCTGTATCTTTATAGGATGCACGACAATCGCGGCTAACACAGAAAAGATAAAAATAGCAAAAGCCGAAATGACAATTAAAAAACATTCGGAACCAAAATATCGGAATACGTTTATAGCATTTACTCCAGCGGAAATAAAATGCATGGCAATGAATATCTACCACGAAGCTCGCAACGAAAGTTTGGCGGGCAAAGTAGCAGTAATTTTAGTTACAATGAATAGAGTGGCAGACAAAAGATTTCCAAATACGATTTGTGGAGTAGTGCATGAGGGCAAACATAGGTATGTAAAACGCAAGGATGCATATTTCCCTTATAGGGATATGTGTCAATTTAGTTGGTATTGCGATGGCAAAGATGACAGGCCAGCGAATATTAAAGCATATGTTTATTCGATTGCTTTAACAAAGTATTTTTTAAAGCGATCAATGATGATTATAGATTTTACAGAAGGCGCAACCCATTACCATGCAGATTATATAGATGTGCCTAGGTGGGGGAAACGACGAGATTATAAACAAACCGTACATATTGACACACATATTTTTTATAGGTGGGATCAATAAATACGTTGAATTAACAGGAGAGCAATGAGTGTACGAATACAGAGTAGTTTTTTACAAGATTATAAGTGGCGATCAACTAGATATGGTCTTGGACCTAGGTTTTTATGTTCGCATCACTCAGAAAGTTAAACTATACGGCGTTAGTATATTACCAGATAAATCAGATGATGGTAAAGAGTTTCTTTCTAAAACGCTTGAAGGCAAAGATTTAATGTGCCAAATTGCTTTTTCCAAAAAAGGTAAACAGGGTAGAAGTTTTGGCACATTATTCGCAAAAGAAAAAGGCACAGACAAATACATAGATATAAACGGACTATTAATAACCCAACCATTTGCAACGACTCACTTGGGCGTTGCAGATAAATAATACAAAAGTTCGGAGATAATAAATGAACGACGGATACATTAAACAATTACAACATCAAGGCGGAAAAGTAGATCGAAGATATAAGATCGCCTTATCAGCAATGTCAGCACCAAGTGCAAACGAAGGTACTGTATTTCATCAAAGTTCCCAACAGTTAGAAGAAGCAGGAACTGCAATGAATACAGAAAATAAACAACTCGCAGTAGAACGTGGAAATATGCGTTGGAAGCAGATCATAGAACAATTAGGTTCTTGTAATGCTAATCTAATTGAATGTTATTTTGCAACAGGAGCAACTATAACACATACCAACGGTGTAGCCACTGCTTTAGATATTACGGCAGAATTTAGTGGCCAACCAAAATTTTGGGACGGAAGTGCATATCTTACCGATATCCCGGCAGTTAAACGTGCAGTGGCAACCGCAATGGCAACCGCTAGAACATCAAACAGAATGACATACGCAAATATATCAGTTCGAACTGGACAAGGACATCAACACAAGATTGAGAGCGTCGCAGCCGCGGCCGTCGATACAATTACAAATATCGAGGCAGTCGGCGGTAATGCTAATATCGCAGTGACAGCAGTAGTCTAATTATACATGATTTTTGCACTCTTTGTACTTTTTACGGCACTATGTATATCAGCAACAGCGGCCTACTATTCAATAGTAGGCCTAATGGCTATTTTCAGCGGTGCGACTTTATCCATAGCAATTATGGGTACAGTATTAGAAGTTGGAAAACTTGTTACTGCAAGTTGGTTATATCAGTTCTGGCCTAGAATTCCCAAATTAATAAGATCATACCTTTTAATATCAGTTATTATATTAATGCTCATAACTTCTATGGGTATTTTTGGTTACCTCTCAAAGGCCCATCTTGAACAAAGTGCTATGACTGAAGAGTCTATCGCACAAATAGATGTATATGAAGAAAAGTTAGTGAGGGCTAAATCAAAGATTATACGATGGAATGAAGAAATTGGACGACTTAATCGCGGTGAAAACTTTCGGGTAGATAATTTAGTTAAAACTGAACAAGAAGCATTAAATGTAATTTACGAAAGAATTAAACAAGAAAAGGACCAGTTTAAAACAATAGCCAACGAACAAGTTGCAGTACAGGATAGTAAATTAGTAGAATATGCAGAACGTACTAAAAATGATTTAGCATTATTAGATAAAAGAGCTGAAGGTAAAATAGATGAAGAAACAGGCAAGTCTGAAAAAGAAATAGCAATAGACAAAGTACGTAAAAGAGATAGAGGTGTTTCGTGGGTAGCAAGAGATAAGATTAGAAAAATAAACGAGCGATTACGTAAAGACTTTGCAGAAGTAGATAAAAAATATGCATCACAAATAGAAGACATCAATGCAAGAATAGCAGGGTTAAGAACACAAGCACAATTAAAAACAGAAGATGTAGATGCTAAAGTTGCTCAATTAGAAGGATTTATTGAGAAAGAACAAGTAGTTGCTGACAACGCACGAACTAACAAATTAAAATTTGAAAGTAAATTTAGACAATTAGAAGTAGAAGTAGGTCCGGTAAAATATATTGCAGATATGATTTATGGTGAGGATGCAAAAAATATGCTTGACTCTGCCGTAAGAGGTGTTATAATAACATTAATATTTGTTTTTGATCCATTGGCCGTTTTACTTGTAATTGCAGGAAATATGACAATAGTTTGGGCAAGAGGAAGGAAAGAATATGATGATGGATTTGAACAACCTATTATGGAAGATAGACCACTCCCCGGGCCAACAACGCCTGACAGTAGCACAGAAGTTAGACCTGATCAAGTGCCTGACATTATTGAAGAGATGCCAGAGATTGAAGAAAAAGATGAACCTACACCTGAGCCAAAAGAAGAAGAAGCAGAAGATATAGCACCATCCGGTGAAGGCGAATCTGTCGCCGACGAAATAGTAGATGACATATTAGGCGAGTTAGACGAACTTGAAGAAAAAGAAAAAGCAGAAGGTCCTACGTGGAGGATCGATGAACGAGATGAACATAAACTTGAAAGACATGTAGAACACATCTTAAGAGAACCAGAAATAGCAGAGGCATTAGCAAAAGTTGATCCGGAGACAAGAGAAACTGTTTATAATCAATTAAAAGCCGCAATGCATAAACGGGCAACTCTAACAAAATAAATTATGTCAGAAACAATTCAGATAACTGAACCTAGCATTTTAATTCCCTCAATTGGTAAAAAAATTATTATCATAAGCGATAACTTATCGTTTACAGAACAAATAATAACCGAATACGAATCACTATACTTAGAAAGTAATTTAACGTTTTATATTTTTGTTGGAAAAAATTACGATTGGCTATTATTAAATTTAGCACATGTTGATTCTGTAATTTTTGATTTAGAGTTTAAGGATAAGGATGTATATTGGATATCTCCTTATCTTATTGACAAATTTGTAATATTAATTGGCAAGAATGAATCTATTACTAAGATATTATCATTTGGTAGTTTATGTCAAATATTTACTACCATAGAACATTTTATTGACACCCTGCAACAAGCAGAAGACTTTGCACCCTAAGAAGGAGAGAAATTGAGAAGACAAAAGGTTTATAGGCAACCACCTAAAAAGAACAACCTAACTAATAGAGATTGTTTACGTTTTAAACAAGTAAGATTGATTGATTCTGAAAAGCAGAATCATGGATTAGTATCGCCGGGTAAAGCATTATATATAGCAGAAGATGCAGGGTTGGATTTGGTATGTATCAATCCAACTTCTAACCCACCTGTATGTAAAATTATAGATTATGCTAAGTTTAACTTTGATCAACAAAAGATTAAAAAACAACAAAAAAAGCAACAGAAATTAACCCAATTGAAAGAGATGGATTTCAGACCATCCATTGATCAACATGACTTTGAAACAAAGTGTCGAAAAATTAAAGATTTTATAAATAAAGGCAGTAAGGTCAAAGTCGTTGTAAAGACTAAAGGCAGAGAAATAGCTCTGTTTGATTATAAATCATTTTTTGATAGGGTGCTTGAGGCACTGGATAATGTCAAATTTGATTCAAGCATTAGTAGGACACATGGCCGATTTAGTTGCATAATAACCGCAGAATGATAACAGTAATAGTAATAGGCCATCCAGACAAAGCGATCAAAAAATTAAAAAGACTAGTAAACAACGAAAATACATTTAATGTATTAAGAGAAAAACAATATTTTACAAAGCCTGGCGAAAAACGCAGGCTTAAAAAAGAACGTGCTAAGGCACGGATTAGAAAACGTAATCAAAAACTAATTGAGCAGTATCAAAAGAGATATTGACTTTGATAAATATTTTTGTTACAATAGTAACAACTCATAATGTAAGTGATACGGACGTATCGTCGATCCAATTATGAGTTTAGGTAAGGTGTTTCAACACTTGTTACCAGAGGTGAGACCAATGGTGGTTCATCTCAAAATTATTATTCTTGCTTATACAGGAGAAGATTATGACTAGAATTCACACTGGAAATCTTAACGATTTCATTACTTCACTTACACCATTTACGGTTGGAATGGACCGCATGTTTAGGGACTTAGAGCAGTTCTCTAATTCATATAGCGGAACATCCACAGGGTATCCACCCTACAACATCGAGCAAATCGAGGACGGTAAATGGATAATTTCAATGGCCATTGCTGGCTTTGGTGAAGGCGATATAAAAGTTACGCAAAAAGAACGTAACCTTACAGTTAAAGGTGCAATAGAAGACAAAGCAGATGAAGGAGACAATACAACATGTCTAGTTCATCGCGGTATTGCAAATCGTTCTTTTGAGAGAACTTTTCGCTTAGGCCCGCATGTACTTGTTAAAAATGCAACTCTTACAAACGGCATGCTGGTAATTGACTTAGAACAGGATATACCTGAGGAAGAAAAGCCCAAGGAAATCCCTATTATAGTTAATTAATATTTTCAGTGGGGGCTTCAATTTAGAAACCCCCACACTTTGACACACACATTCACACACACACAGAAAGGAATAATTATGTCAAATCCATTTGAACTTAGATTTAGATTACTTGAGATGGCACAACAATATCTTCAAGAATCAATGAAACGTAAAGAAGAATTTTCATATCAAATGTGGGAACTTGCAAAAGAACAAGGCGAAGCAAATATGGAACTTTACAAAAGCCTCCAACCAGAAACTTATTCAATTAGTAACATTAAGAAAAAAGCAGAAGAACTTTATTCGTTCGTTGAAAAACGAGATGGAAATGAAGAAACTGACGCTGAATAATTAATTTATGTGGGGGCATGGAGAGAAGCCCCCACTTTAAATTTAATTAAATATATGTATGAATGATGTTGAACTTAAAGATAGGCAGATACCTCCAAGTAAGTATGCTGTCATTATTGAATATAGTGTAGCAACTCCGGATGATTTTTTACTTAAAGTCATGGAACATGTATTCAATATCCCCGAAACCATTAGTATGCAATTAATTGAAAAATGTAAAAGTTCAGACAATGTTGCCTTAGGTACCTACAGTTATGAGATAGCAGAACAAAAAACAATCGAAGCAACAAAAATTTCTCGTATCAATAATATGCCACTTGAATTTTCACTTAAAGCATTATGACATACCAGGACGCATATCTTAATCATCTAATTATATATTTTGAAGAACAACCTAATATATTAAAATATGAAAACAGAGATCATAACAGGTATATTGGGCATCAAGTATTATATGATATAGCGTCAAACGTTTTTATAAAAAATAAAATAATCCTAGCAGAAAACTTTTGCTTTCCTAATTTTGGTATTAAATCAGATACGGTTTTAAATAACATTAATATACAAGATGCTATTCCGGGATTAAAAAAATTCCTTGGTAATGTACATATAATTAATATATTTCATGGTCCGATTTACAAAACGTATTTTTCTGAAGTTGGTTTTTCTCATATTACAGAATTGAGATATACTCAACAATCAAAATCAATTGACATAAGAAAAATAGAAAAGAAAACAGACTATGTAGCAGGAGATAAAGAATATTATATACAAACTTATATGATACATGATTATTTTACTCAAAAGAATATACACATTGATTTGGAGCATTTAGCATGAAAAATTTTGACATTGTAATTGTAGGAGCCGGACCTGTTGGACTCTTTACAGTATTTGAAGCAGGTTTACTTAATTTAAAATGTGCATTAATTGACTCACTAAGTCAAGTAGGTGGGCAATGCATAGAATTGTATCCTGAAAAACCAATATATGATATACCAGGTGTTCCTTACCAAACTGCTAAAGAACATGTTAAAGCATTAGAGGAACAAATAAAACCATTTGATCCAACATATTTTTTAAATACAGATGTAAAAGTTGTACAACGACACGAAATTGGAAATTATACAGTTGAACTATCAAATGGTGAAACATTAATGACTAGGAATATTTTCTTAGCATCTGGACCAGGAAAATTTATAGCAAGGCGTCCTGAAGTACACGGGCTTGCTAAAGCAGAAGCAGATAATATAGTTGATTTTGCAGTAAAAAATATCGACGAAATTATAGGTGATGATGTTGTTATTTTTGGAGGAGGCGATTCTGCTATTGATTGGGCATTAGAACTACATAGTAAATGTAGATTAACACTTGTACATAGATCAGATAAATTTAAAGCAGTACCTGCCAATGTAGAAGCAGTTAAAAATGAAGATAATATTAGAAAATTCTTTGGATGGAAACCTGAAAAAATAGAAGGTAACAAAATAACAATAAACAAAAAAGGCGAGCGAGTTACTCTTAAAGCAGATAAAGTTTTTATGTTTTTTGGATTGCTTACAGATATAAATGCTATTAATGGAATACCACAAGATATATACAATGTTGATAAACGTATACCTGTTGATACAGAAAAGTTCCAATCAAGCACACCAGGTATATTTGCAGTAGGTGATTGTAATATATATCCAGGCAAACTAAAATTAATTTTATCTGGATTTCATGAAACAACATTAGCAGTTCAAGAAGCATATAAAAGAATACATAAATCCGATCCTGAATTTATGTATACTACGACAAGCACGGCATTACAAGAGAAGTTAAAAAAATGATTCATGCATATTCGGAAAATGGTTGGGATCCTCTCAAAATAGTTATGTTGGGAGATTTCATACCACCAGATTTATTAAAAAAAACTTTAAATTTTAGTCAGTTTGATGCTATAAAACCCTGGCTAATGAAAATTGCACAGGAAACAGAAGAAGATTTAAATAACATCCAACACATTTTAGAACAACACGGTGTTAAAGTATTAAGACCGTTTGCTTTTGAAAAATGGCAAACCAAATACCTAGAACGACTTGATACCTGGGATCCTGAATTTAAAAAGTTACCTATTCCTATTTCTCCACGAAATGAAATAATAGTTTATAAAGACGTAGTTATTGGTCTTACAGAAATGGTAACATTATTTGAAGATATTATAGATAATGATATAACATCGTTTAATAAAACACAATATCGGAAAATGCACATACCATGTATTTTTAGATGTAATGATACTTTAATTATTGGTAAGGAAATAACAGATGAAGAATTTGAAGTATTAAAACCAGTTTTTCCTAAAGATACAAAATACATTAAAACAGATATATCAGGACATGTAGATGCCGCAATGGCAACATTAAGAGAAGGATTAGTAGTTTATTCTCAACGTGTTTCTGAAAAAGACTTAAACAGAACATTCCCAAATTGGACACATCTTTTTTGTAATAAATTTGGTTTTAATGTAATAGGTCACGACGAGGGTGCAATAAATTATTCAGATGCGATACATTCGTTAACAGATGGTGAATGGGATATAGCAGGTTTTGATGGAGATAACCCCAAAGAAGTAGTAGAAACAATTAATGCCAATTTTAGTAATTGGACTGGCAGAGCATACGAAACTCATTTCGATGTAAATATGTTAACAATCAATCCTGATCTCAGTTTAACAGTCGGTACTGATAGCAATTTAAAAAAGAAAATTGAACAAGAAGGACACGAACTTATTACAGTTCCCCTTCGTCATAGATGGTTTTTTGATCATGGACTACATTGTATAACATGTGATATATTAAGGGAAAAATGATTACAATAATAGATAAACTCGGAAGAACGAATGACGTTGATTTTAATATTAACGAAACATTATTAACATGTATTGTTCGTAATAATTTAGATCATGGAGTTGGTATTTGTGGCGGATGTTGCGATTGTGCAACATGCCATGTTCGAGTAACTGGAACTATTGATCCAGTAAACGAAGAAGAAGATGCAACTTTAGATGCCTATGCATTAAATAGATATGACGATTCAAAATTGGGTTGTCAAATACGTTTAACCGAACAACATGATGGAAGCAAATTTATAATAGTCAATGAAGATTGAAGATTTATTAATCATAATAGAAAATATTAATAAAACACAATTACAACCTATGACCGCAAGGAAACATTTTAAAGCGACAAATTATTCAGAGGTTGTAAAAAAACAATTTGGAGATTTACATATATGTAAAGCAAGAGATCCTGGAGGAAAAACTTGTGTTTTTATGTATGGTAATCCAGGAGAGGAAACTGTTTATCCAGTCAGCGAATTTGTACATTATACATGTGCATTTGGCGAAGCGGTACAGTACATTCCACAAGTTGTTCCTCGACAAGCACATGACGGTCATATAATATATGCTATAAGTCCTGCATGGGAGAAGAAATTTAATCCCAAACAAGCAGAAAGTTATGCATATATCGACGATGTTAATATATACAATTCAAAACCAAAAGGTAAAATATTTACGTTTGAGACCGGGGTGGTACCTTGGTACAAATGGTTATGGAATTATCTTTTTAAGAAGAAAAACCAATACAACTTCTCAACATATTTTACGGAGACACTTTAATGAAGTTAATAGCAGGAAATTCAAATAAACCATTAGCAGAGGCGATTGCTAAATTAGCAAATGGTGGGCTAACTGAAACATTGGTTACACGGTTTGCTGATAATGAAATTTGGGTAGAGGTAAAAGATAACGTTCGTGGCGAGGACGTTTTTATAATACAAAGTACATGCAATCCAGCAAATGATAATTTAATGGAATTATTAATTTTAATAGATGCATGTAAAAGAGCAAGTGCAGGTAGAATAACTGCCGTAGTACCTTATTATGGGTATGGCAGACAAGATCGTAAATCTAGATCAAGAACACCGATTACTGCCAAATTGGTAGCAAACATGATAGAATCAGCAGGTGCTAATCGAGTATTAACAATGGATTTACATGCAGGACAAATACAAGGGTTTTTTGATATTCCTGTAGACGATTTAAAAGCAAAACCGTTGTTTGTAAAAAAATTAAACAACAGCCCGATGATTGGGAAAGCAGGAAATGGCGTTATTGTTTCCCCCGATGCAGGAGGTGTTCCACGAGCAAGATCACTAGCAAAAGCATTAGATTGTGATATTGCTATTATCGATAAAAGACGAGATAGGGCTAACGAGTCCGAAGCAATGAATGTCATTGGTAACGTTAAGGGGAAGCAATGTATAATTATCGACGATATCGTAGATACTGGAGGAACATTAATCAAGGCGGCACAGGCCCTCTTAAGAGACGGCGCCGAAGAAGTGCAAGCATATATAACACACGGAGTATTAAGCAAGGAAGGTGCAGACAAGATGAAACAGTCTGGAGCAATAGCGAAACTGAACATAACCGACACAATACCTTGCGATAACAAACATGTCAATATAATCTCTGTTGCAGAGATCTTTTCAGAAGCAATTCGTAGAGTAAATCACGACGAATCAATATCCGTTTTATTTGAATAAAACGGTTGACTTTTCCTGTGCAGATGTTATAATAGTTGTAACAGTTAAAACACTTGCACAGGAGATTCCATGCTAAAGCAACTTCAAGCACACAACGTCAGTTTTAACGAAGTAGAAGTAGGACACCGTCATTATTGTGCTTTTGGAGCACCAAGTGAATGGGCGAAAGAGCGTGGATCTACTCATTCCTTAGAAACCATCGACGGTCCCCGTCCAGCACAAGTCTACAAAACATTTGCACTTATTGGTGTTGACGAATCCGACACAGAAGACATTGTTTGGGAACGTTGGCAAATTCGAAACTTACGTTCTGAAGTATACTTTCCACCATGTTAAAATACCTTTTAATAGGATTTTTATTCGGGTATGCATACAGTTTTGTTAGTATAGACTGGTATACTTTCTGGCAACTTCACTTCATTAAACTTTGTAGGTGGGCAGAATTACCACACGGAGTTTGGGCATTTATGGATCAATATATTTTCTTTGGAGCACTATAATGATTATGACAACACAAAATAGCAACGATTTTTTAAACGAAACACGCCTCGAAGACTTTTTAGAGGAAGCAGATCCTTGGGAAAACGATACCCTAACAATTCCAACAGACCAAGAAGAATTTATAGATACATTTAAAGACGATAGTAAAGAAGAATTTATAGATACATTTAAAGAAGAAAATAACGAAGCATTAATTACCAGACGGATGCTTTTTACATTTGGAATCCGAAATGCAATTCATGTATGACGCTTTCAAAGTATTAGATTTAGACAAAAATGATTACAAAGGAAGTATACAAAAAATTAAGACAACTCATCCTAATACCAATTTACTTGTATGAAGAATGCATAGAAGAAGGGATGACAGAAGACGAGGCAATCAAAGAAACATATAAACGATTTTACGAATGACTACATAAAAAGGTTGACATTTAATACAAAGAGCGTATAATATATGTATAGGTTAAATTAGTTAAACACTTGCTAGGAGACATAGATGGCTAAAGTTGAAACAAGTTGGACCAGAACTAAAATTGTTAACCTCCTTCAAAACAGCGATAAGGCAGTAGAACGTGCCTTAATTGTCATTTTCAATAATCAAGAAGCCGACGAACAAGCCTGCGATATGACTAGCAAGGCTAATGGCATTGGTTTTACTGCATTTGATGCAGATATCTTTTCCTCCTTTGCAAAACATATTATTAAAGGGCGTTCACTTTCCGTAAAGCAGATGGAAATTGCTCGTAAACAAGACAAATTTGGTAATATAAAAATTGGCAAATATTGGAAACAATTACAAGCAGAAATAATTCGTAAAGAAAGGGTAGTGTAATATGGAAATATATGTTTGGTTTATATTAGTTTATGCAGTAGGAACATTGTTAGGATATCGTTTTGCTTGGTATAGAGCAGTAGATCGAGTCGCAAGCCAGACTCTAAATATGCTTGAAGCAGGAGGATATGTAAAAACCAAAAAGGTTAACGGTGAAACCGAATTAATAAAGGTTGCGTGAAGCAAAAAATCTTATCAGGATGTATTGTAGAATACGAGGAAGATATGCCAAAGAATCCAATTAGGGGAGTTAATAAAACTTCTATAGATAGGCCAGAACCAGAGCCGTTTCGTAGAACATGTCAATTAGATAACATACCAGATAACTTTGCAGAACGTATGATGGCAGGTGCCGGAAAAGGCGGGGGAGTTAAAAAGCCAGAAAGAAAGACAATACCAGAGGGCTTTGCAGTTAGCATTGCCTATAACAAAGGTGGATATCAATTAGTTCCAAAGGAGGATGTATGACAGAAGTAGAAAAAGGAATTAAGCATTTGATGATGTGGGGAAAGAAGACATTCAAAGACCACACAGGCGAATGGGTTGAGGTTCGTTGTTCAGTACAGTTAGACCTCTTTGGTGGAGAAGGAGTAGTTATTCCACATCTTTTAGAAGAGGATGAATAGTAAATACTGATATGGGCGATAATATTGTAAAAGATTGGGCGAATACTTGGATCCGTGCTTTTAAAGAAATTGGATCATTTACCAATCTTCCAGAGGGCGGCTGGTCTAAAATCTCTAAGCATGTAAAATGCGAAGATGGATTTGAATTTTCACTGCAAGCAGGTCCGTCAATGTACTCAGATCCTCAGGCAATTGCCGATCATTACGATAGCGTTGAACTAGGCTTTCCAAATGAGCCAGAACCTTTACTAAAGGAATTTGCAGAAGATCCTGATAATTTAAGTGATACAGTTTATGGTTGGGTTCCGGTTGCTCGTGTTAACGAAATTATAGAAAAACATGGCGGAATTTGTGAAAAACAATTTGTACTTAACAAGTTAAAAGATGACCGAAGTTATAGATCAAAAACCCAAGACCAAATCTAAAAATAAAGTTAAACGACCAAAAAATTGGGCAGTCGTGATACACAACGATGATTATACTCCAATGGATTTTGTTGTATGGGTTCTTATTAGCATTTTTAAAAGATCCGAAGAACATGCCAGTCGAATAACATTTGCAGTACACGAAAAAGGACAAGGTATTGCAGGAATATTTAGACACGAAATAGCAGAAACAAAAGCACACGATACAATACTTGCCGCAAAACAAAATAATTTTCCTTTGTTAGCGACAGTAGAAGAAGTTGAGTGATTGACTTTATTATCTAAATACTGTATAATGAATACAAGAACTCGTAAACCGGATCTCGAAAGAGATCTAATTGATTGTAAAACCATTAAAGATAAAGTAAGGGAAAACGATGGATATTCTAGGCGACTCTATGCCGCTTTATGCAATACTAGGTGGCTTCATGATTCTGTTGTACATAGCAATAAACAGGATGTTAATTATTGGTCTTGTAGTTGGCGTCATGCTGGGAGCATTGTCAGCACACTCAAAGCCAGTGGAGGAGATTACCTCGACTATTACTGCTCAGGTAACGAAGGATGTATCGAAGATGACATCCGACTGGACCTTGTTCGAATAGGTTGGCGAGGAGACGAAGGATGCGGAGAAAAAGATGAATAATCACATTATGATTGATTTAGAGGCGTTAAGCACTTTGCCTAATGCCTTGATTCTATCTATAGGTGCAGTAAAATTTAATCCATTTGATGACGACGAAGGTGCTTGTCCAAACGGAACTGTAACACTTCCAACATTTTATTCTCGTGTTGATATTGAATCACAGGGCGATGAATTTGATGTAAGTGAACCAACAATGGAATGGTGGGCAAAGCAAGAAGAACATATAAAAGAAGAAGCCTTCAATTCAAAGGAAAGAGTTCCGTTAGCAGAAGCATTAAAAGGTTTATATAAATTTTGTAGTGGAGTAGATCATTATTGGGCAAATGGTAGTACATTTGATTATCCTATATTAGAACATGCCCATAAAGCATGTGGTAGAGGATTTAAATGGATGTATTGGCAAGTTAAAGATTCAAGAACAATGATGAAAATGTCCCATGCAGAGGCTCCAAATAAGTGGAAGCACCATGCATTATATGATTGCTTTAATCAAATAGTTGGATTGCAAAGAGCATTCAAAGAGTTAAACATAACGGATGTAAAAAAATGAGTACAATTACTTTAGAGAATAGATCACCAAGAACATACAAATATAATAGTACAAAAGAATACGTAGATAAATTTCCATGTGCATATAGACAATGGAAAGCAGATAGCCATTGTAATGTTATTCATGGCTACAGTTTTAGTATGAGATTCTTTTTTGGTACAGATGATTTAGATGTTAGAAATTGGGTTGCTGATTATGGTGGCATGGGAGAACTTAAAAGTTTTTTAGATGACATGTTCGATCACACATTATTGGTAGCAGAAGATGAGCCACACTTGGATCTTTATAAACAATTAGAAAAAGCAGGAATTGCTAGACTTACTGTTTTGCCAAAACTTGGTTGTGAAGGTTTAGCAGATCAATTATACAAATATGTAAACGGAGTATTCATTCCTGATATGTGGGGTCCGGGTGAAGCAGAAAGACTTTGGTGTTTTAGAGTAGAAGTACGTGAAACACAAACTAATATGGCTTGGAGAGAAGGACACAGAGAATGGGGCGAAGACTTATTTGAAGTCGACGAATGAGTAGCCTTGAAGTTTTAGACGATATAATACCAGTATCACCTAATGACAATTTCAAGTATAGTGTGATGGTTAAATTAAATGCTCCTTACACCAGTGTTAAAGCACAGAATAAGGAGTTTATTAATGTAATGAAGAAATTTGGCGAACCAAATATAGATTATATGTTTACAAACGCCAAAATAGGCGACATTTTTCATGTAAGATTTCGAGATTCCGAACTGGCCGCTTGGTTTAAACTGCATAAAATGATTAGATAAGTACGTACACGAATACACTTTTGGAACATTGTTAATGACAGAATTAACGGAGATAATCAATAAAAAATATGAAGCAGGATTTGTCACACAAGTTGAAAGCGAGGTTTTAGAAAAAGGCCTTAATGAAAAGATAATTAAAACTATCTCACAAAAAAACAACGAACCTGCCTGGTTGTTAAAATATAGGCTAAAAGCATATAAGTTGTTGCAAAGATTGCAACAACCGCAATGGCCTAGTTTTAGTGTACCTACGATTGATCTCCAAGACATACATTATTTTTCTCGCCCTAAAAAACGTCCTAAAAGTTTAGATGAAGTTGATCCCGCAATACTTCGTGATTTTGAGCGACTAGGCATTCCGTTACATGAACGAGAAGCTCTAGCAGGAGTGGCAGTTGATGCAGTATTTGATTCTGTTAGTGTAGCAACAACATATAAAGAACAACTAAGTAAGTTAGGAATAATATTTGGGAGTTTTAATGATGCAGTACAAAAGTATCCAAACTTGGTTAAAAAATATTTGGGAACGGTTGTTCCATTTAATGATAATTACTGGACCTGCCTTAATGCTTGTGTTTTTAGCGACGGTAGTTTCGTGTATATACCACCTGGTGTCAGGTGTCCTCTCGAGCTTAGTACCTACTTCAGAATTAACGAAAGAAATACAGGTCAATTCGAGCGAACACTCATTATCGCCGACAAGCAATCGTACGTATCGTACCTAGAAGGATGTACGGCACCTATGCGAGACGAGAATCAACTACATGCCGCGGTTGTTGAATTAGTAGCATTAGACGATGCAGAAATTAAATATAGCACAATACAAAATTGGTATCCGGGCGATGAAAAAGGTAATGGTGGCATTTATAACTTTGTTACAAAGAGAGGTCATTGCTCCGGCAAGCGAAGCAAAATATCTTGGACCCAAGTTGAGACTGGTTCTAGCATTACTTGGAAGTATCCTAGTTGTATTTTGTCTGGCGATGATAGCACCGGCGAATTCTTCTCAGTAGCACTTACCAATAATAAACAAGTTGCTGATACAGGAACAAAAATGATTCATCTTGGTAAGAACACCAAGAGTGTTATTATAAGCAAAGGTATATCAGCAGGGCAAAGTTCTAATGCATACAGGGGACTTGTACGTATAGGCGAAAGTGCTACCAATGCACGAAATTTTACTCAATGCGATAGTTTAATATTAAATAGTGATAGTTCAGCAGTAACATTACCTTATATAGAAAGCAAACAGCCTTCTGCTATTGTTGAACACGAAGCAACCACAAGCAAACTAAGTGACGAGCAATTATTTTACTTGCAATCAAGAGGATACGATCCCGAACAAGCAAGTACATTTTTAGTTAATGGTTTTTGTAAAGAAGTATTTAACAACTTGCCACTTGAATTTGCCGCAGAGGCAAATAAATTAATGGCCGTTCAACTAGAAAACTCAATAGGCTAATGTTAAGAGTATTAGATCTGCGGGTCCGAGCAGACAAAAAAACAATAATTAAAAATGCTAACTTTAAAGTACCCAAAGGTGAGATACATGCTTTGCTAGGACCAAACGGATCTGGTAAAAGTACTTTGCTTAATGCTATTATGGGTAAGGAATTTGATATATCTGGTCGTGTGTTTTTAAATGATAAAGACATAACAAATATGCCAACCCACGAAAGAGCAAAACATGGAATGTTTATGAGCTTTCAAAATCCTATTGAAATTGATGGCGTTAGTAACATGGCGTTAATTAAAGAAGCCAAAAAAAATCTTGGTAAAGAAACTACTGTTCGCGATATTATTAATACGTACAATGAATTTTCAAATAAGTTTGGATTGGGAGAAGGCTGGTATAAACGTAAAGTAAATTATAATGCAAGTGGCGGTGAAAAAAAGAAAAATGAAATAATGCAAATGTTTCATTTGAAACCAACTTGTGTTTTACTAGACGAAATAGATAGTGGGTTAGATATTGATGCAATAAATTCAATTGGTGCATCATTACGAGAATATTTAACTAGTGATAAGTCAGCACTTATTATAAGTCATAATTTTAAGTTGTATGATTTTTTAAATGTAACCAAAGTACATATAATTAAAGATGGTGTATTAAGGACACACGAAAAACGTATGTTAAAAAAGATACAGAAGCAGGGTTATAATGTTTTATGATGTATTTCCGGATAGCAAAGAAATAACAATTGATAAAAATACAACATACGGATTATTTGCTAAAACAAATGATGTAATTGATACAACCATCTATGTTAAGAAGGGCATTGAATTCAATCTACTTACTATTACAACATGTACTGAAGGTAAAACTACTATTACAACTGATGTAATTTGCGAAGCAGATACTAAAGTTGATATCGTTTCTAAAAATATTGCAAGCAATAATAGCAAAATAAATTTTACTAGTCAAATTATTATACCACCAACTGGTGAGAATGTTGATGCTAATATGGATGTAAAAAACTATATACTATCAGAAACAGGCGAAATTAGTGCTAAACCAAATTTAATAATAGATAATAAAAATGTTTCCTGCAGACACGGATGCACAATGTCAAATTTTGATACTAATCAAATATATTATATGAACACTAGAGGTATTAAAAATACAAAAGAAGTATTACTCTATGGACTAATAGAAAGTATCTTAAGCATTTTCCCTGCAATAAAACACCTAACACTTAAACGAAGTATAGACAATGTACAAACGTTACTTTCCAAACTATAAAGATCACGTCTATTTAGATAATGCGGCAACTACAATGACTCCAGCCAGAGTCATTACAGAATACAATTATTATTGGTACTTCAATGCAAACATACATAGAAGTCCGCATAAACTAGGGCAAGAAGCAACAACAAAATATGAAGAAGCAAGATCGGTTGTTGCAGAATTTGCAGGATTTAAAAACAACGAGTTAATATTCACACGTAACACAACCGAAAGCATAAACTTATTAGCAAATGCATTAACGTTATCTTCAGCAGATTTAGTATTAGTACCATGGACAGAACATCATGCAAACTTATTACCGTGGCGCCATTCTAATGCTAATATAGAATATTTAGACTTAGACGAAAACGGTTATATTGATTTAGCAGTATTAAATGAAACACTTAAACGTACTAAAGGTGTATATGATCGAACTATTATAAGTTTTGCACACATTGGAAATGTAAGTGGCATTCAACAACCTTATAAAAAGATATTAATATTAGCAAATGTATATAATGCATTAGTACATGTAGATGCCGCACAAAGCATAGTAAAATTTAAATATCCAGGTGCAGACTTTGTAAGTTTTAGTGGACATAAATTATATGGTCCAACAGGTATAGGATGTTTATGTGTAAAAGAAAAACACTTTGATAAAATGGATACATACCAAGTTGGTGGCGGTATTGTAGTTGAAGTTGAAAAACACGAACAAACCTATATTGATGGATGCGGAAAGTTTGAAGCAGGTACTCCTAATATAGCAGGTGCATTGCAGTTACAAAAAGCATGTGAACTTATTACAACATTAGGAAGAGAAGAATTATTAGCATACGAAAAAGAACTAACAGCAAAATTAAAAGAAATAATTACTCCTGTTTGGGAAGATGGCGTAAATATTGTTACTTTTAAAACAGATGCTCATCCAGGAGATGTTGCAACAGTATTAGGCGAAAAAAACATTGCAGTACGAAGTGGTATGTTATGTGCTGAGCCGTATGTAAAGTCAATTGACGAAAGAGGACTGGTAAGAGCAAGTATAAGTTTTTACAATGATGAAAGAGATTTAGTAAAATTTAGTAAAGCATATAAAGAAGTATGTCAACTTTTAACGAAATAAAAGAAGAAATAGACGCACTAGACGATTTTGATAGATATCAATATGTAATAGATTGGTCTGATAAAGGTAGCGATCTACCTGAAGAATTTTGTACAGATAAAACATTTGTAAAAGGATGTACAAGTAAACTATGGTGCGATATACACGAGAGTAAATATAAGACAAGAGCAGATTCATTACTGACCAACGGTCTTGCTAAGATGGTTTGTGAAATCTTTAATAGCATGTCAATAAACGAAGCACAAGCCTTTAATACCCAATCAATGTCAGCATTAGGATTAATATTCAGTCCCAGCAGAGCAAACGGTATGAATCAACTCATATGGCGCCTAAAGGACTTAGCCCGTGAACGACCCAACAATATCGACTAAATTTTGGATATGGTCCATAATAATTGCGATTTTGTTAGGTGCGGCTTTAGGTGAATATCTTGCATACATATATCTATGAAACCATGCATAGCATTTACACAAGCAATACAACTTACTCCGTGGGGGGCTATATCACCTTGTTGTTGGTTTAAACAAAGAATACCATATAAGCCAGAGTATAAGTTCACTTCACTACAACCTATATATGAAAACGAAATTGAAAAAATGCGCCAAGGTAATTGGCCTATAGGATGTATTGATTGTAAAACTGCTGAAGAAAATAATGTAAGAAGTAGACGACAATATTTAGAAAAACAAGGTAAAAAATTTACTAGTCAGGATATAAAAATTTTTGATATCAACCTAGGTAATTTTTGTAACCTTAGATGTCGAATGTGTAATCCAGGAAATAGCACAGGTTGGTTTCAAGAAAGACATGGTAGAGCATATGATGCAACAGAGGATACAATTAATGATTTAGTATATAGCATAACAAACAGTATTAAGACTGGCACAGTTTATATAGAACTTAAAGGTGGTGAAACATTTTTAATGCCTAGTGTAGAAAAGTTTATAGACAAATTATCAACAGTTGATAATACAAAAAATATACATATTACTACATCAACTAATGCCAGTAAATTACCATCTTGGTTAGATAAACTTAACTTGTTTGAAATAGATATGAGTGTTAGTATAGATGGATTTAAAGAAACACATAACTATATAAGAGGTCCTGAATCAGATTACGAAACTATACTAGAAAATACTAAAAAGTTAAAAGAAATATGTTACATTGATATTCATACAACTGTAACAAACTATAATGTACATGAAATAGCAGAATTTAAATCTTGGATAGAAAACGAAATAGGAACAGACATGAACTATGGATTTAATTTTGACATACCACACTTAGGTGCATGGGTTTTACCTGCTAAAGTTAAAGAAGACATAATAAGTAAATATTTAGATACAGAATATAAAGACATAGTAGATGTTGTTAAAAAACCTTGTAGCAAAGAATTATTAGATAAATTTTATTCGTACACAGACGAATTAGATAAATCAAGAGAACAAAAGTTAGAAAATGTCTGTCCACATTTAATATGAAAGAGAAAATAATAGAACAATTAAAAACAGTCTTTGATCCTGAAATACCTGTAAACGTATATGATTTAGGGTTAATATATAATGTTGACATTTTAGAAAAAGATGTTAAAATATTAATGAGTTTAACAAGTCCCTTCTGTCCCGTAGCAGAGGAATTACCCCGATGGGTTAAAGAAGCAGTATTAATAATAGATGAAGTCGAAAGTGCAAATGTTGAAATTACGTTTGATCCTCCGTGGGGACAACATATGATGAGTGAAGAAGCAAAAGCACATTTAGACATGTGGAATGACCCACCAATGGAATACTATTACGAATGACATTTATAGTAACTGGAGAATGCATTAAGTGCAAATATTTGGATTGCATAGAAGTATGTCCTGTTGATTGCTTTTATGAAGGCGAGAACATGATTGTAATACACGAGACACAATGTATTGATTGTGGTGTATGTAAACCAGAATGTCCTGTAAATGCAATTATACCCGAAAAACACAAAGATACCCCCGAAGAAAAACGTAAATACTGGCTAGATATAAATATTAAGTATAGTAAAATATGGCCTAATTTAACTAGCAAAGACAAAGGGCCATTACCTGATGCAGATAAATGGAATCACAAAAAAGAGTATAAAGGTGATCCTGAAAAGAAAGAACACTTTTTACCGATACCAGGAACAGGTAACGACGATGATTAATCTTACAACGATTGCAAGTAAAAATTTTACAAGAATGGCAGAAGATTCTGAAGCATTGGATAAACATCTTCGAGTAACAGTTACTGGCGGAGGATGTGCAGGCTATGAATATAAACTTACCTTTGATGAACCCGAAAAGAAAGACTTGATTTTTGAACAATTAGGTGTTAAAATATGTGTAGATAGAAAAAGTCATTTATTAGTAGATGGCTTAACTATTGACTGGGCAACCGATTTATCGGCACCAGGGCCACGTTTTGAAAACCCTAAGGCTTCTTCAACTTGTGGATGTTCTACAAGTTTTAATGTTAAAGAGTCTTTCTCAGACAAACCGGCTTGGATGCCGTAAACAACTATTATATGACACAATTAACATTTGAAGAATACAGACAATTTGTAGACAGTATTACGAGCGACACATCTAAACAATATGCTAGTTTTTTACATAGATTAGCAGAACTAGAAATGTCAGATGCTCATTTAAAAACTAATGTAAACATACCACGATTAGTAACAGCCGCATTTGGTATGATGGCTGAAGGAGGCGAGTTTGGTGATATTGTTAAAAAAATATTATTTCAAGGAAAAGAAATTACCCCGGAACTTAGAGACAAACTAATTAAAGAACTAGGTGACGTAGCATGGTATTGGGCTAATGCCTGTACTGCTCTTGAAGTAAATCCAAACGAAGTAATACAACGTAATAAAGACAAACTTCTCGAACGTTTTCCTGAGGGTGCGTTTTCGGTTGAACGTAGCGAGAACAGATCAAAAAGCGACACATGAGCAATGAAAAAGAAGTCAAGATGTATATCGGTGGCTATGGTGGCGAATTTGTACTAGGTGAAATTACAGCAGAACAATATGATTACTGGCAAACACTTGGAGCAGAAGCACTAGAAGCATACTGTTGGGATGCGGCCGATTATGTAGAAGAAAATCGTATCCCCGAAGATATGGACTTTCTAAATGGCGAAGGTTGGTACGAATGTGATAATGTAGCACATGAATACGGCGTCGATTTAGATAGTGCATATATGGATATTGAATTACCAGACGATACAACAGTAAATTATGATGATATATATCAAATAAAACAAAAGTATGAAGAAGCAGATGAAGGCGAATTCGACGATATCGGCAAAGGCTATTGGCTCGAAGATGAAATGATTCGTGAACAAGGAGAAGTATATACACATGAAGGGCATAACTATTGTTATGAACCAGGCTATTACTTTACTGCATATAGTAGCGAAAAGGGCGGATTTATAGACGCAACAATGACATTGGACGAAGGCGAAGAATTTGACGTACGGCGATTAGTATTCAACACAATAGATTTAGATGGTAATAGTTTTTTACAAAGTATAGGTTACATTAACCCTGGTGAGAAACCTGACGAACCAATGGAATTGGATAACATAGGCGGAGACACTACCGGAAAGGGATTTGAATGTAACATGTTTCAAATAACTAGACCAGATGACAACTAACAACTAACAAAGGAAAGATTTTTGTATGAAAAAAACACCCGATAATTGACATAGCTAAAACCCTTTGGCAAGGTTACCTTTAATGCGGGCTCTCATTGCGATCCCGCGAAAACAAATATGCGAATTATGAGTGAATACAAAGAGATACCCATTATCCCGATAGAATTGTCTATCGAAACTTTAGAACAATTCTATCGGGCCGTGGGGATATTAAATAGAGTTTGTGGTAAGAATAGGTGGAAAGGTCCTAAGGGAATAGTTAAACGCCTTAGGAAGTTCCAAGATTACCATGAGGACAGATATCCGTTAAAAGTAAAGTTTTGGATATTTGACGGAAATCAAAAAGAAGTTAACGTTTTAATTAGATTATCATTCTAATGTTTAATCCATTATTAGATTTAACAAATAAAAATTTAGAAGAGCTCCAAGAGATGAAGCGTAATGTTATTACAAAACTTCAACAGGCGGGCATTGCCCGCTCTGGAGCCGTAAATCAAATGCATATTACTTTAGATACTATTGACGATGCTATTAATGAACGCCTTCGTAAAAATGCAAAAGATGAAGACGAGCAAGATACATACGACGAGTTAATTAGTACATGAGATTAGATAAAGATTTAAATCCCATATACACAGAAAACGAAGCAGTCAAGGTATTATTAAATGATATACAGCCTTGGGATTTTTGTGTTGAAGATAAAACAGATATTTTCAAAACACCAGAGGCAGACGAATATCGAAGTACTACATGGTGGATGCCAGATAATTATGAAGATTTTAATATAGAACAATTTTTGTTAGATAAAACACAAAACGATTTAGAACGTAATAGAGTAACAGAAGAATTAGACTTATTTAAAGCACGTGACTTAATTAATTTGTTACGTTTTTTAAAATACTTTGTAGATAAATGCAAAGAAAATAATGTTGCACTTGGGGTCGGTAGAGGTAGTAGTGTAGGTAGTTACTGCTTATATTTGCTAGGAGTACACAAAGTTAATAGCATTAAATACAATTTAGATATTAAGGAGTTTTTAAGATGAGAGAAGTAAAGACAAATAAAGGCAGAACTATTAACATGCAAGAGTTGTCGGATGCACATCAGGAAACTCGAGCAATTGGTAATATACCAGTTAATGCTCGTGGTGATGTAGTAAAGGGCGATGTTGTTATTAAACCTTATTCAGAGGTTGCAAAAACTCGCCAAGCAGTTATAGAAAAACCACAAGTCGAAGAAGTTAATATTAAAGAAAATTTTGGTGATCCGGATATCGCGACTGAGGAAGAAAAAATCGACGAAGGACACATACTTAATGAATACGAAGGGAAAGATGGCAAAATGTACCAGGAGGTTGAATTTGCTGATGGTAGTATACAAGTTAGAGAAATAAAAAAGGAACCTGTAAAATCTACTACTACTACTAAAACCAAGAGTAAAAAATGAATTTAAGAAACCATATTACACATAAAACAATGGATATAAAACCACTTAGAGGAAAAGTTTTAGCCGAACTTATTGATAAAGGCGAAAGAGTAACTAAAGCAGGCGTTATTTTAATGGATGACGACGGCAAAGATGAAGGCATTCGACCACGTTGGTTTAAATGTAAAGCAATCGGCCCAGAAGTATTTGATATTAAAGTAGGCGAATATATGCTAGTCGACCATGGGCGTTGGACTCGTGAAATACGAACTGATAAGGGTAAAATAGTTACACGTATGGTTGAAGCAAAATCAGTATTGGCTACCTCAGATGCCGAGCCTGCATGATTTTAGCAAAACAATTTGTCCATGGCCTTGGACCACAGTTCATGTTGGCATAGAATGCACCCTTAGTCATTGTTGCGAACAACGAAATGGCCTTCCGTTATCTGTAAAAGATACATCTATCCAATCCTTTTGGAATTCTAAACATGCAAAAGAAGTACGAGCAACTATGCTTGCTGGAAAGTGGCATAGATCTTGTGAAATATGCTATAAGCGAGAATTAAATGGTGTTCGCAGTAAACGCCAATTGGCTCTTGATAAGGCAGTCGAAACATCCTGGCACGGATACTCACCAATTGAAATATTCAACATTGTTAAGCAAGGCACACATGTTGATACTCCCATAAAGCAAATTGATATACGTTTTGGATCTACCTGTAATCTTGCATGTAGAATGTGTAGTCCTATAAGTTCTAGCATGTGGTCACAAATTGTAGATGAAAATCAACAAGCATTTAAAGATGCAAGGTGGAAAGAACCTATACGCCAATCAAAAGAAAGTATAACAGTACAAAGTAGTCGTTGGTGGCAACAGAAAAAATTCCTATCAAGTTTAATTGAAGCATGTGGAGAATTATATGAACTCAATATTACTGGAGGGGAACCAATGTTAATACCGGAACTTGTTAATGTACTTAAACAACTTAATAAAGATTGCGTAGTACAAATAACAACTAACGGTACTTTGTTTAATAAAAAAATATATAATGAATTATCTAAATTTAAAAAGACTTGGTTTGTTCTTAGCATAGATGGTATTGGCGACACATACAATTATATAAGGCACCCGGGCGACTGGAATGTAGTAAATAGTAATGTTAACAAATTTAAAGACTATGTCGAAGAAATCCATGTTGAAACTGCAACAACAATTTTTAATATTTTAGATATTACTAATATCTGGACATGGTGCAATGATAACAATTTAGATATATTATTACCAAATTGGGTATCCGAACCTGAATGGACAGGCCTGTACGCAATTCCTCAGACAGTAAAAAACAACGCATTAGAAAAAATATTAATATACAATAAAGAACATGAAAATAGTGTAAGCATGAATGCCGTGACCGCACTTAGGAATGCAAAATTTAATGAAGAATATTTTAATACTTTTAAGACACATTATAAAGTACAAGATACAGTTTATAATAAACATTTAAAAGATTATATACCAGAGTTACACAATTTAATCAAGGAGATATGATGTCAGCACAGACAAAGTTTATATGGTATAGTTGGAAAGATATGATGCTAGATACAAATGCCCTTATAAGGCAACTAGCAATAGATGAATTCACACCCGATGTTATAGTTGGGTTATCACGTGGAGGTTTAACACCGGGCGTTATGCTTTCGCATTGGTTTAACCTTCCTTTTAAGCCTGTACATGCAAGTTTAAGAGACTTCCCACATTGGGATACCTACCTACCAAAACCCTCGGATAATAAAGTACTAATTGTTGATGACATTTGTGATAGTGGCGAAACATTTGAAAAGATGCAAGGATTTATTGATGCTAGACGCAGAGATAATAGCGAACCTATGCATCCTTGGGCTCAGGAATGCGACATACGTTTTGCATCTCTTTGGTGGAATAATGAAGTAGAATTTAAACCTCAATATTGGGTACGAGATTGTGCTAAAGACTCAGAGAATATATGGATACACTTTCCTTGGGAAGCATGGTGGTCTTCACCCCTTGAACATCCTAAATTAACAGATTGGAACGAAGGGTACGACGGGGTTGCACTTAATAAGCCGATTCGTAAGAAGTCTAGTAAATAATAGCATGTTAAAAAAGTTAAGTGAAAAATGGACTAATTTATGGATGCCTTCGGCCGAGGTTGTCGAGGAAGAAGAACTAACCAAGAAGAAGGCACAACTAGAAATTAAACGAGATAGAAAGTACGAATCTAGATGGGTATGGTATCATACATTATTGGCCGCTGAACTTGCTATGGCTAACTTACTTTTAATCTGGATTGCTATTAATACGTTATGAAAGTTGCAGTATTAGTAATGGGCATGCCTCGGTGTTTACACGAAGGTGCATGGTGGTTTCATAATAAATGCTCGCCGCATGGTGATCATTATGAGATGGATTTCTATATTCATTCTTGGGATGATAATTCACCAGAGTTGCGACAACGAATACAAAATGAATGGAAAACAAACAACGTTCAAATAGATAATTTTGATGACTATTACGAAGATTGGTGGGAACCAATTGAGCGATATAATAGTATAGACGCAAGAACAAAATTTGTAGAAGATCATGTACTAGGCTGGTTTAAACATGGACCACATGTAGGCCAGTTTTTAAGCACAGGATTAGCAACTGACCTTCTACTCAGTTCAGGCATTGAGTATGATTACGTAATACGTACACGGTTTGATACAATATTATGCCCAATAGATAAAAATAAATGGATGACTCTTTTTATTGCTATTAGAAATGAAACAAGGACTGAACATGCAATTTTTGTACCATGGTTAAACTTTAAATGCGGACTACCTTATTTAGGTGACTTAATAAGTGTAAGTACATTTAAGAGTTGGAAAAACTATGCAGGCAAATTAAATGGGCAATTAAAGAAACTATTAACTAAAGACAAACTAAAACTATCATGCTTAAATGGAGTGCCAAATCACATAACACATGTAACCTGGCCATTTTTAGGCATTAACAGTAGTACTCATTTTTATCCTATATTAGGAGCAATGCCTGTTGATTTCAGAGTTAGTCTGTGGCGAGCAGATGGGTACAATAAAACAGTTGAAGAAAGTCATTTCGAAGAAATAAAAAATCATTATGCGAGTGACATGATAGCAAGAGCTAAAGGAGAAATATGATTAGCGAAAAGAAAAGAAAAAAACAAGAGCTTATCAGACAACTTAACGAAGGTTTTCGCATGGTTAAGGAGGCTAAGAGCGCCGCCGACTATTATAAGTGGCAAGATAAAGTCGACGATGTGGCACATAAACTTAAAGATTTAGAATTTAGAGATTTTCATTAATGGGAACAAAAATATATAAAGACGCAAGAGATGAAGGTACTCCGCAGTGGCGTCACATGATAGAAAAAGAGCGGGCTACTGAAAAGAAAAAAAAGAACAAACATGGTGGCAGAAGAGTAGGTAAAAAATTACCTGACGGCACCTATGTTGAAATATCAACTCCAGATTGTGATTGGCACCATCGATGGGTTAATCCAGAGATGAAAGAAGTTCTTGAAGATCTCGAACAAGAAAGGTTAGAGGCGTTTAAGGATAAGAAAGAAGCCGAAGCAATATTAAATGGCACTACTTAATGCAATATGTATATCTTGATATAGAATACAATAAACAACCTATCGTAGACTTTTGTTTAAAGTATAAAGATAGTTGGTATAAAAAAGGCGGGGGCTGGGGTAGTCCTCATTTAGAATTACGACCCAATATACGTCCTGAAATATACGAAGACTTTACTTCAAATAAAGAAATACTTAGTATATATAAACAGTTAGGTGAAGAGATACATGAAGGACGTATATTTTTTAAATTTTTTGAACCAATGTTTACTTTTGCTAGGCACAAAGATAACCAACGTACTGTAGGCATTATAATACCTTTGACAACATTTCATGATCCTATAGAACTATTAGATAATGAGTTTAATATAATAGAAAGCATTGTTTATACAACACCTATTGCATTCAATGCCCAAGCAATTCACCAAGTCCGTCCTATAAAAGAACAACGATGGCAAATGCAAATATCAATACACAATGAGCCGTACAAGGAATACATACAACGATGTCCAGTCATTAAATCAGTATAATGACATAGCAATAGATTATCTAATAGATTGTCTAGATAATAATAATATTGAATTAGGAATTATTGAGTTATCTAGAAAAAAACTTGCTGGTTTATTAACCCGTTCCGAAAACGAAATACTAGATTTTGCAAATAGATTGTATAATGTTGATTGGGAATCGTTTAGTGCATATTTAGAAATCACCAAAGATAAAAAAATTAGTATTAGCGAATCTTCTAAAGTTAGAAATAATCCTTATTTGGATTCTAGTATATGGTGGTGGCAAAAATTCTTTTGGTTAATGCATGAGTTTAACACAGACAAATACATGCTTGATCCTGTGCAATGCATGCCTTGGAGCAAAACAGACGATATGCCTAGATATAATATTCATCCGGGCGGTACACGTAAATGGGCATTAATGGCATCAGATGCAATAGGATGTAATGCTATTGTTTATAATCACAATGTATGGCCAATTGATTTAGAATATAAAAACATTATAAAAACAAGGGATAGTGTTAAATCATTATTTAAAACAGGATGGTTAGACAGAGGAACATTTTATATAATCTTTCCATATGATAAAGAAAGAAGTATGCACCCACACTTATTTCCAAATTTAAAACATAGCTCACCTAGATTTGAAAATTATATTGAAGAATGGATGACAAAACAAGTTGATAAAATATGGAAGCATGGATACGATAATATAGATAAAAAAGATTGTTTTATATTACATTATACAGAAACACCTCTAGAGAAATTTTATATTAATGTATTCCAAGATAGAAATGTTGTGTGGCTTAAAGAACAAATGCATTCAAATAACATTGTAAAAATAGGTAATTTAGATTTAATTAAACAGTTAGATAAGTTTGTTGCATATGGAATTAGATAGCAAAACAGATTATTTAGAAAAATACTTTAAGTTAATAGAAAATACATCTACTAAAGTACGTATTGCACAAGTACCTATAAACGAATATTTTGAATTTGCAGTAAAACATAATACAAGTTACTCATGGATGCAAGAAAATTTAAATTATCTTGCGGATGTAGAATGGGATGTAATTTGGGCCCATAAAGATATAGTGCAACAAATGAATAGAAAACTTGATTATGGTAGTTGGCAACAACCATTACGATTAAATGAATATTATGATAAATCGATTACTTGGTGGCAAAAGTTTTTTTGGCAAATAGATAATATAAAACAGGAAGGGCAACGATGTCCAATATTTGCTACACAACAAACTCATGGCGGATGGGTAATACATCCTGGTGATACACGACAATGGGTTTTAATGCAAAGCCAAGAATATATTAATGTTTTTTATACATATTATAATTATGAATTAGAACCTAATGGTAATGCAGAAAAGTTTTTAGCAATTACAAACAACAACTATACATATAATGAAGAAACATCATTTTTTATATTTGGAAAGAATTATATTGACGTTTTTGATAAAACACGTTATAATAGTGCAAAGTATATTAAGACGAAATATGACCGTAAAGTCTTTAAAAAAGGAGTACCAGATGATTATTATTTCTTTTTTACAAACGAAAAAGTAGTTAATGACGCACCAAGTTTCTTTGAGTTTTTCGACTTTATAGAATTAAGACACAAATTAGATGAGCATAAGGATTTCATATGGGGAAACTTTTTGCTAACATTTAACGATTGTAAATGGAATATTAAATGGCATACGAGACAGAATTAAACAAAAATCGATATTTTAGCATAGCAGTTAATTGGTTATGCGAACATTTCGAGTTTGAAGACATAGTCGAAACAGGTACATTTATGGGAACTGGTTCAACCACGGTATTTGCTCGCACAGGAATTAAAACAACTACTATCGAATGTAACAAACAACGAGCAGAAGTAGCAACAAACAATTTAAGTCGATATCCAAACGTAACAGTAGTTAACGGATTAAGTATGGATCGCAAAGGCTCAGTAGAATTTATATTACAAGACGATCATGAGTTTCCGTGGAGTGTAAAACGAGATATTAGCGATCACCGACAGGAACGTGATTTTTATACTAGAGAAATTAATGTAGAATGCCCTACTGAAAATGTTTTACCTTTATTAATTAGTAATGACAATAATCAATTAATATTTTTGGATAGTGCGGGTGGCATGGGCTTTTATGAATTTAAAGAAGGCCTAATGCAACTACAAGGAGATCATTTAAAACAAAAAACTGTTATATTTGATGATGTTAATCATATTAAACATTATAGATCCGTAAAATTGTTAGAGGATGCAGGATATTGCGTGAACTATGATTGGGACTTAAGATTTGCATGGTGTAAATTATGAAATTTGTAATAGGATGCGATCACGCGGGTTATGAAATTAAACAATTACTTAAAGATGCATTATATGCAACATTGATACGTAAACCCGATACCTCTTTTCATGATGTAGGTTGCGACTCACTTGATAATGTACATTATCCCGAATATGGTAAAACGGTTGCTGATTTGGTAGCAGGTGGTGATGCAGATTATGGTGTACTCATATGTGGCACAGGTATTGGTATGAGTATGGTTGCTAATAAAGTAACGGGTATTAGAGCCGCACTTTGTCATGATGTATATACTGCAATGATGGCTAGACAACATAATAATGCAAATGTATTGTGTATGGGAGCAAGAGTATTAACACCATACCAAGCAATTAATATAGCAAGAACATTTTTTGAAACGGACTTCTTAGGTGGTAGGCACGAAGACCGAGTCAAAATGATTGATTAAAAGGAATATGAAATATAGATACAATGAAGGAGAAATCCTTAAAGAATTAACAGACTATGTAAACAAAACATATAGCGAGCATTATGCCGCTAGTACCGCAAACTTTCAAATACAAGATGTATTTGAACATTTACAAATTGCAGAACCTTTTTGCAGAGCAAATGCAATAAAATATCTTTATCGTTTTGGTGACAAAGAAGGCAAGAATAAAAAAGACTTGCTAAAAGCATTACATTACACTATATTATTATATCACTTTAGTGGCATGGATAAATGATTATTATTGGCGATAGTTTTTGTTATACAAGAGATACTAAATGGGCATGGCCTAACTTGTTAGGTGCCAATCAAGTTCATGCTTTTCCCGGAGCATGTGAATATAGACTTTGGCAACAAGCAAAAAAATTTACATTATACGGCAACGTGCCTTTAGTATTTGTACACACAAGTCCTTATAGAATACACGCAACAGATAATACATTTCATGATGATATAGTATATAACAATTCAGATATTGTTATCACAGATGCTTTAAATAAAAAAGACCACCCCGATTATCCTCACTTAGATTGGTATGTACGTTATTGTTTTGATCAAGAATACATGCTTAATATGCACGAATTATTATTAAAACAAATAATAAAGGAATATCCAACCGCCCATCATATAAGTTGGTTTGACCAACCCCTTGAAGAAGTAACTAAAATTCACGTAAACATTACACCTAATCTACCTTGTCATATGGATCAAGTAAATAATAAGAAAGCATATGAACAGGTAAAATGTATTCTGAAATAAGGAAGTTACATTTAGAGTTAAGCTCAGGTTGTAATGCAAGATGCCCGTTATGCATGAGGCATACACTTGATGAAAACGTTTCTTATCTTAATCCTTTAGTAACATATAATAATAATTTAACTGTAGAAGATATTGAAAACATATTTTCTAGTACAAATATAATAGATAAAGTTCAAATTAATTTATGTGGAAATATGGGAGATCCGTTATTCAATAAAGATATTATAAAAATAATTCACAAGATAATTGAATTTAAACGATTTTCGTTCATAACTATAGATACAAATGGAGGACTAGGTAAAGAAGATGCATGGATAGCACTTGCAAATATTAAAACTAAAACAATAATAGGTGGTAATATATTTGCAGGAAAACTAATTGTAAACTTTTCAATAGATGGATTAGAAGATACAAATCATTTATATAGACGCAATGTACGATGGGAAAAAATAATGGAAAATGTACATACATTTATAAGCAATGGCGGAAATGCTCATTGGAAGTATATTATGTTTGAACACAATAAACATCAAGTTGAAGAAGCAGGAACTCTTGCAACAAAATTAGGTTTTAAAGATTTTTTTGTGTCTAATAATCTTAATGAAGGATTTGATATTCCTAATATAAAAGTATCCGAAAATATGGATATGAATAACATTGTTAAAAAGAATGATTATAAAGGATTTGTTGATGCTCCGCAATGCAAAGATTGGAAAACAATATATGTAGGAGCATCTGGTGATGTGTTTCCTTGTTGTCATTTAGGTGCAAGCCCCCATGATAATAGGTTACAAACTAGACAAGAAGTAAAAGAAGTAATGCAAATAAAAAATATAAAATATAAAAGTTTTCATTCGATTGCAAATGAAAAATTTTGGGAAAAATTAGATAAAAGAATCGAAACAAACCCAATTGAAACTTGTATACAACGATGCGGAAAGTTCACGAAGTAGATTGTGAAATAACTAGTTTTTGTAATTTAACTTGTGTATTGTGCGAACGATATCATAGAGTAGTTAAAAGCAAAGAAAAAATACCCATCAAGCATTGGACGGTTGATGATATTAACTGGTTAGCAAATGAGGGAATAGTAAATGAAGTATATTGGTCCTTGTCTGGTGGTGTCTCTGACCCTATGGGCAATCCTGATTTCATTAGTATTGTGGATGCTCTGTTAAGCCACAATGCAAAAACTGTTTATATTTCAACTAATGCTACATTAGGCACGGAAGAGACTTGGCGGAATATTGCTATGCTAACAAATAAACTAGGCGGAACTAAAATACGTTTTGTAGTAGCAATAGATGGTAGCCATCAAGCCGTTAATGAAAAATATAGAATAGGTAGTGACTACGAAATAATTGAACGCAATTTAAATATTTTTAAACAGTACGAAGGAAAAGGTGGCTGGCAGTTTATTCAATTTGGACATAATATAGACGATGTTATGTATACAAAAAAGAAAGCACAAGAATATGGTTTTCATTTTTATATGCATAATACTAGAAAAATAAATGATGTGTTAAAAGTAACAGAAGAAGTAAAGCAACATATTTCGCAAGACACATATAATGAAACACATAACAAATTAAAACAAGTAATAGCACCTAAACAAACTACTAAGCAAACTAAACATATTGAAAAACAAATAAAAGAAAGATTAGAGAATCCAAAAGGATTTGATTGTATGCATGTTAACGAAAGAAAAACTATTGCTATTACATATAATTTTGAAATGTGGCCATGTTGTTATCATTATAGATTAAACAAAGAAGACGACATGAAAGAGTTTTTTAATAATTATTCAAATGACTGGAATAATATAAAAAAACATGGCGTAGCAAAAGTATTTGAACATCCGTATTTTGCAGAACACATACCAGCAGTTTTACGTAAAGAAGAATATATACGGACATGTTTTCATAAGTGTGGTAAAAATGTTTAATACAGATAAATTTGGTAAAATAACATTAGAAGTTGAATTAACTACATTTTGTAATCTGTTTTGCCCTGGCTGTAAACGATACAGATATGAAAATAATACGTTACATAAAAACAATAATGTAATATATAATCAATATTTAGATCCTAATATATTCAAGCATAACTTATTTGAAGGTCCCAACTCATTATTATGGAAACAAATTGAATTTATAGGTACATATGGCGATCCACTTGGACATAAAGGTATTCTTGATATTTGTGAAGCAATGGTATCCTCAAGAAACAAACGTATAAGATTCTTTTTTCATACAAACGGAACATTAGGAAATGAAACTGTATGGAAGGAGTTAGCAAAATTTTGTAATAAAGAAAATAGATATATAACATTTTCTATAGATGATTTAGGTGAGGCTAATAGCAAATATAGAATAGGACAATCAACGGCTCGTGAAAATTGGGAATTAATAGAACGTAATATGCATACGTTTATAAGCAATGGAGGAGTTGCTGAATGGAAAATGGTTATATTTAAACACAATAAACACAATGTACCATTAGTTAAAGAGTATAGTAAAAAACTGGGTTGTAAAAGATTTAGATCAGTATTAGATTATAACGAATCTGATAGAGCAATTAATTTCCTTAAAAGGCCTATTACATTGGCAACTCCGTTATCAGATAACTTTGTTACATTACCAAAGCCAACGCCCGATCATAATATAAAATGTTTAAGTTTAGCAGGATCAGCAATTTATCTTACAGTAAACGGAGATATATTACCATGTTGTATGTGGAATGCTAGTCGAGCAGAATCACATGAAGGTGGTGCCGGTAAAGAAATCTATAATTGGTTAGGTAACGATTGGAATAATGCTAGTAAACATGATATTAAAACAATATTAGATACTGACAAATACCAAAAGGATTTTTTTGATATGTTAGAAAATAAGCCATTAAGAGAATGTTATACTTCGTGTGATAAAACTGTAGGTTGTGCAGATATACTTGAAGCCGTGCATTATGAAACATGTTAAATAGTAATATAATGAGTACTAACAAACAATACCCCCGAGGACACATTAAAGAACGAGAACGTATACTTCGAGAATTACGTAGAGTGTATGTCGAGGTATCAAACACTAACACATTATCTAAATTGGATCATGCTTATCGAAAGATAAAACAGTTACAAAAAGGAGATATGTTACCATGGATAGACATACCGGTAGTCCCGAATTCGACTTTGCCCACGAAAAAGAAACTGAAGAAGACATAGAGTTATTTGGATTAGATAATCCAATTCGATTCGGTGATGGCACACTAATGGCTCATTTAATGTTTAAAGTAGGTATATTTTCTAGTGTTTCACAAGCACGTAAGAACGGATGGGACAAGCCTGTACCATTGGGTTTTAATTTTTTTACAGTTGGAAAATTGAAAAAGAAAGTGTATGTTTTAAATAGTCGTTAATAAATATTAACCTAATCTAAACTATGAATGGCTCTGGGGGTTGGATTCGAACCAACACGCCCCTCTGCAAAGGGACAATACGCAAACAACGTACCACGTCTACCGTTTCGTCACCCCAGAGTCTGTTCTTCTTTAAGATGTTCCTCTTGATGCTTGCTTAGTTCAACAAGGTCTGTAAATGTTTTGTCGCACTCAAAGCAACTAGCAAATCCGTATTTCTCAAAGAAGAAAAGGTCTATAAATGCATTTTCAGCATTCTCTGTCATTATAACAGGCCCGCTTTTTTCATTCCTGCAATTAAGCGTGTTATTCCTATACCACCACCATAACGTGGTTTAAAATCATAACTTAAAAATTCAAAAAGTTCGTACTCTACCCGCTCTTTACCAAATAAATCAAATAGCAAACCAGCATATCCGCCATCGGATATTGTATAGAATTGCTCTTTCATTTCTTGTACATTACAAGATCTCTCAGCACTACCAATAGTTTCCATGCCTCCTATGATGACGTCACATTTATTTGCAAGTTTCATATCTTTTGGTCCTCTTTGATCTGAAATTTTCATATTCCAGAAAGGACTGGTTGATTCAGGAAATAATGTTAAGAAGAATACATCTCCGTATTCATCATACATGTTGCTTTCGTGGTAACTGGTCAGCTCGTTATTGGCCGCCGCATAATGTGCTACCATACTTTGGTAATACCCACCTGGGAAGTCAATGAGTCCATCATTGTAAACTGCTCTTCCGTGATCACAATTAAATCCGAGGTGTGTTAATAAATCACTTTCCATTTTTAATAAATCATCAAAACCACCTGGTGATTCAAATTCAAACATTGGAAAAATAACTTCGTGCCGGCCTTCCTGTGGATTTTGCTCTTGCCTGTAACTTGTACTAACACAATAACAACCTGCCAAATCAGGTTTTGTTAGTAGTTCGTATTCAAGCCACATTTGTCCAGTTTGTGGAAGTGGCCATATCTTGCCTCCATACTCGTAGGTTGCAACAGTAGTTGGGTCCTCACAAGCGGCAAGTATGCTTAATCTATTTTGGGTGTGTACTTCTTGAAAATTTAAGTTATCGAAAAAGGAACGAAGACGCTTAACCACAGTCGTAAATTCAACAGGGTTAATTAATTGTGTCATTTTGTTCTATTACTCCTAACCTAAACTATTCTATTTAGTCGTGTAGCAAAAATAGACGTCTCTTATAAATTTTAAGCACTTTTTTCCAAAATATGCCTAAGCACGTATGTTTCTATAATACCACGGTAAATATACAATGTGAAAAATTAAGCATATTCGGAAGGAATATAATGGAAAATTTAAATAACATTGTCTATTTTTTAGACTCGAAGGAGATAAAATGAAGACAGTATTAGAATACGTATGGCTCGATGCTAACGAAAAATTACGTAGTAAAGTAAAGGTTGCGGAAGGCAACATTAGCAAATTAGAAGAAGTACCTGTTTGGTCGTATGATGGTTCTTCAACAGATCAAGCACCCGGCGATCATTCGGATGTTACATTAACACCAGTTAAACTATATCCTAATCCGTTTCTTACTGGTGCTTTTCTTGTTATGTGTTCAACTGACAAGAGAGAAGCCATAACATTTGAAGACTCAGATGGATATTGGTTTGGATTTGAACAAGAATACTTTATAACAAACGGTACTGGTAAACCATTAGGTTGGGCAAATGGAGAGCCTGGACCCCAAGGACCATATTACTGTGGTATAGGTGCAAGCAACGTTGCAGGACGAAATGTAGTTTCTGATCATATGACTAAATGTATTGATGCAAATATTGATATTACTGGTACAAATGCAGAAGTTGCTCTTGGACAATGGGAATACCAAGTGTTTAGTAAAGGTGCAAAAAATGCCGGAGATGATCTTTGGATGTCACGATACATTTTAGAGAGAGTTGCAGAGGAGCATGGCTGTGATATTAATATAGAACCTAAGCCTATTAAAGGTGATTGGAATGGATCTGGTATGCACACAAACTTTAGTACAGACAAAATGAGAAATGATGCTAATAAAGAAGTATATGATAGTATACTTAATAAATTAGACCAAAATCATGCTATTCATATTGAAGTTTATGGAAAAGATAACGATCAAAGATTAACTGGCTTACATGAGACAGCATCAATTGATCGGTTTAGTTATGGCGAGGGTGATAGGGGTGCAAGTGTACGAATACCGCCCGAAACAGTTGAATCTAATTATACAACCGGTTATTTAGAAGATAGGCGCCCAGCATCTAATGCTAATCCATATGATATTACAAAAGTTATAATTGATACAATAGCGGCTTGATTTCAAAAAGTGCCATTTTTTGGTTGACTTTTTGTGTGTAGATTGTATAATACTTACATGCTGAAACAACAAGGAGACATATAAAATGGCACCAGAACACATCAAGGATAGACTAAAACTGCAAATTGCAATTAATGCACTTCTTGAACTTCGTTCAGAAGCACAAAGTGGTTCATATGAAATGTGTACAATAGATGCTACACTTGGAAACCTTGGTGTTCCTAGAGAATACTTAATATCTGCCGAACGAGGCATACTTAGAAAATATAACGTTTTTGAATAGTATGATTACAACTGTAAATTTAGCGATAATAGGACTCAGTATAATGGGATGGATTATGGTTACTGCACCCCAAGAATGTCCAACAAAGTATATGAAGACAGTCGAAAAAGGCGGTGAACTACAAAATCCCGGCGATATATCAACATATTGTTTCACAGTTCCTTTGCCGTATAACAAATATTACTGGGGTTTAAGAGAAGAATACGAGGAAAAAAATGACTAGAAGCAAACAAAAATATGTTGGAAAAGGGAACAGAACAAGCACCTAAACAAACTACCCAGTTCACAGATATTACAGAGCTCAAAGATGATATTGGATCGATTAATATATTATATCTTTCAGGAACAGGAGGAAATTTTTTAACTATACAATTATTAGGTAAAGATAATCAAAAAAATACAGTTAATGAATTTAATATACTGGATCAACAGCAAAATCATATTCGATGTTACCATCCGTCCAGATTTTTATATGAAATAAAACCAAGTGTTTATAAATATTGGTTAAATTTGTTTAGTACAAGAAAAAATATTCTAATTCATCCGGGAAAATATAAACAATATGTTTGTGCAATAGCAGAAACAAAATTACAACATAAACTAAAAAAGATAGTATTATCGGAAGACCAATTATTAAAAAAATTTATTAATGATAGAGGGATAGGTACTTTAAGACCAAATCCGTGGATAAAATTTTTTATTAAACAAAATAAGCACATGTATTATCTTTCATCACAATTAAAAAAATATAATAAAGATTGTGTATTTGATTTAGATTATGAAAATTTTTTTATAAATGCAGAACATGATAGTATATACGGTTTATCAAAATTTTTAAATAAAGACGTTTCTTTTATTAGAGAAAACATAATAGAATATACAAAAAATAATTTTAATCTACTTAATCCTAACAAATTCATATAGTATGAAAAGCAAACAGTTTGGTAAACGTGATCGTCAAGAAAGTGCTACGAAACGCACCGAAGCACAACTCGCAGTTTATGAGCAAGAGCTTGTAAATGACAAAGGCAATAAAGATCTTAAGAAAAAGATCGAACGTGCCAAGACCGCTATTGAAAATACCAAGAAAAAAATAAAATAAGCCACAGTGGCGGAATTGGTAGACGCCCGAGACTTAAAATCTCGTGTCCTTAGGGGCGTGCCGGTTCGAGTCCGGCCTGTGGCACCAAACATATATACGCTTAAAGCGTATGATACAATAGAGAAAAAAAATGAAACCATGGTTTAATACTACACTAATCCTTGCACTCACAGTAATATGGATTATAATAGGGTGGCAGTTACATAAAAGATTATCTCATGTAGAAATGATACAGAAAGTCAAACAAGTATCAGAAGCCCAATTGATTTTTCGACACAATTCTTGGCACAAACAATTGGTGGTGCCATTACTAGAGATAAAGAAAAATGAACAAACTGATTAATTATTTTAAAGAAAGTTATAATACAAGCAAGATTGCTTTTTACTGCGAATTGGTTGAATTTTCTTTAGTTGGCGGAGCAAGTGCAATACTTACATTTACTGTACTAGATCCGGCAACTAAACTATTCATTCCTATGTTTTTTGTAGGCAGTATATTAGGTATGATAAGCACATTTTATCGTAAAGCCGCCTTTGCAACCTTGCTTACAGGCTGGTTTGTAGCCATGAATTTTATTGCATTATTGACATTATTTGGTTGACTTTTTAGTCCCAAGAACGTATAATATATGTATAGGTTAAATTAGTTAACTTTAACTAGGAGACAAGATGGCACTCAAATACGAAAACAAATTTAAAGTGGGAGATAAAATCAAAGCATTAGATTTTGCTCCTTCACAGGATACTTGGTTTGCAGGGTATATAACAAAGATTGGAGAACACAATGGAGCTAAAGGTTATTTCATTGAAGTAACACAATGCTCTTATGACAATGATCCTAAGACGGTTGAATATTCCAGATTAGGTGAAGAAGGTTTTGTACCGATGGAATGTTTCTTTACTGATAGAGAATGTGACACCCGAATTACAAACGCAGATCATATGATGGAAGTAACGAAGTCTACTTCAAATGTAATTATAAACGAGGTGTATTAATGACTAGGCAGGAATTTAACGAACTAGCACAAGATTACGGTACTGATAAAGCCAAAAAGGCAATGACTTGGTTATACGATAACACAACCGCTGATTTCCGAAAATGTATATATATTGTAGGATTTCTTAAATCAAACGAATTACTTTGGAACTAGGAGAACTTATGTTTATATTTGCTTCCATACAAAATGCATTGTTTAAAATTCAAGTTGAAGGTGATAACATTGAAGGACAAAAGTATTTTAAATTAGATGATGTTGATGCAATAGCACGTTACCTTAAACAATTTAAACAACAAAACTCAATAGCAACTTCTTCCAGTATTGACTTTCCAGAGGAAGATGGAGCACCAAACGATTTTGATGCTCGTGCAACACTTCAAAAGGCAATGAATCTTGCCTGGCACACCAACCTATAGAAAGAAAATATGAAAGATTATATTATAGAAGGTACGAAAGCAATTATTTTATTTGGTATGGTATATATATTTTCAATTATAGTTTTATGTTTATAAAAGACTTTTTTGGGGCGAAGTCTTAGCCTGTAAATGCACGGGCAGTTTTTAACCCCTTCACCTGAAACTTTTTAAGTTTCATAATGTTAACTCCTATTAAGGAGATATCATGGCTAGATTAGCCTTTTTCATAATTAATACATTTGTCGTTGTTACTATAGTATCAGTAACAATGTATTCGCAAGTATCTGCCCAAGTACAAGAGTCAAAACTTGGAACGGCATTTAGTGCAACAACCTGGGGTGCCGGAATTGGCATAGTTGCCGGTCTTGGATTAGCCGCACTTGAAACATCCGACACAGAAACTAAAGTTGAAACTGGAGATCGTGTTAGAAACAACGTTCTTCAAGGTTTTGGTGCAGGGGTATTAGCAGGTTTATTATATGGCTTATTTGAAATAAGTGATATTGGTGCTCAATATAATGTTTCATATTTGTATGATACAAAGACAAAACAGACCTTGGTTGCTTATAACCACAAATTCTAAGGAACTAATATGAAATATAGTTTCACAGCCGTTCGTGGCCACCGCAAGGTCAGGAATGGTGAATTCATTGCGGAAAATAAAGTCGACCTAGAAAGTGAAGTAGCCTGGGTTATACGTGAAACAGGCGCCGATCGATTAACCACAATTGATAAGTCGGGGAATTCAAAAGATTGGCGTTGCAGAACAATAAAGTAAATACAAGTGGGGAGATTGTAAATTACTTACTTCTCCCCTTTTGTCTTGACTATAACAGGGGTTTAGCTCAGTTGGGAGAGCGCCTGTTTTACACGCAGATTGTCACTGGTTCGATTCCAGTAACCCCTACCATAAACATTAACTTATAGAAAGATATAACAATGGAATGTACTAGCAAATGAAAAAAATATTAATACTGGGATGTAGTTTTACTAGAGGATCTTATGAACTATGCGATTTAACTAGGAAACTAGATAGAAAACAATGGGAAGCGCCTGATAATCACATAAATTACAAAGGTTGGTGGTATTTTGTAGATTATTTTAAAGATAAAGATGTAACAGTCATTGCTTGCCCAAGTTTAGGTTATTGGGCATACTATCAATTAATTTTATATTTAAACGAAAATAAAAAATTAGATTATGACGAAATATGGATACAAGAAACTGTTGATCAATATAGACCTAGTATTCTCAATTATAAATTTTTAGAAAAAATGTTTCAAACACCAAACAAAAGCTGGAAACAAAAACATTTAAATGATTTAGAAAATACAAATTTTAAATTTTTCGAAACAGGTTCAATACTTATAAAAGATAATTGTTCGTTAAAACTTACCCATGACGGAATTGGTAATTGCATGCCTGAATTTCAACCTTATACAGTATGGAAAGAATTTTTTAGAGATGTTACTTATATGTGTAGTGAAAAAATTCAATTGTTATGTAAAAAATTAAACATAAAAGGATATGTATGGTCTATGTATGGACCTATGATGGATTGTAATCATTTTATTAGATTGCCTTTGAAAAGAGTTAGACAAGAATTATATGATAATAATTTGTTAACAGGAAAAATTCATCCCGGGCTCCATCAAACAGAAGAAGGAAACAAATATATAGCTAAATTAATAGATAATAATATAGATAGAAAGGTATAACAATGGAATGTATTACATTAGCAAATGATATAATATCAATGTATTCAACAAATATGGTCATCGGATTCATACTCTTTTCGATGATGGCGTTTTGTTTAGGAGTTATATTTGAAAAAACTCAAAGTAAAGAAAAAGTCTTATTTTAATTATTCCTCGGTAGCTCAGTGGTAGAGCAGATGACTGTTAATCATCGGGTCGCTGGTTCGAATCCCGCTCGGGGAGCCAAATAAACAATACTACAAAAGAGAAATATTATGGTAGAAAACGACGAAGGTTATAAAATGGCATCACAAGTCTTTCTATATTTTTTTGCGGGATGTGTGCTGTTCATGATTGCATCAATACTAATAGGAATATTTGAGGTTATTCCTCTTGGACCGTATGGTGATATGACCAAATAATACAGGGAAGTAGTTCAGCCTGGAAGAACGCTACATTTGGGATGTAGAGGTCGCAGGTTCAAATCCTGTCTTCCCTACCACACTTATGTTGACAGTAGCTCAATTGGTAGAGCATCAGGTTGTGATTCTGAAGGTTGCGGGTTCAAATCCCGTCTGTCAACCCACCCACAATAAATACCAACGAAAGGATCTTCATGGCAACCTATAGTATTCGTTATTGTGTCCGGTGAAACTATTTAACACACGCTACTAGGCTAGTAAGCGAAATAGCACAACATAGAGATTATAGTTCACAAGATTTTCATCTGATTGAAGGCATGCAAGGAGAGTTTACTTTGTGGAAGGATGATGAGAAAATCTATGATAAAGGTAGCAACGATTTTCCTTCTGCTAGTGATGTTATGCACTTGCTCTTATGATCCAAGTATTTGGTATTGATTATGGGAATATTAAAATGGTTAGTAGGCATATGTGCCTTAATTATATTTTTCTATGGTATTGGTATTTCTATAAATCAGATATTTATAGATCGTGAAAAAAGAAGAAATTTTTTTCCATGCGAATATATACAAGGCATGTGTACTATTAAGGTTACTGAAAAAAACTGCTCAGGCGGTTTACCAGAAGCCTATTGTGAAAAAAAACTTAATCGTAAGGAATAATATGCATGGAAATAATTCAACACAAACATTTATTAGTTCGAGCAGAAGTAAATAACCCAATTAAAGAAGAAAAAGTATTAAAGAAATGGCTCAAAGATTTAGTTAAATTAATAGACATGAAGATTATAAAAGGGCCATTTGCTTCTTATGTAAATAACATTGGGAATAGAGGTATAACAGGTTTTGTAATGATTGAAACATCTCATATTGCAATTCATATATGGGATGAACAAGAACCAGCATTAGTACAATTTGATGTTTATAGTTGTGCAGATTTTGATGCACCAACAGTAAAACAACATTTACATATGATGGAACCAGTAAATATTGCATATACATTGTTTGATAGGGAAACGGAACTTAAACCGCTTTTCTCAACAAAAGCTCACTGGAGCGGACCAGTAGACTATTAAATCCTTAAAGGAAAAAATGATCGAAGGAAAAACTAAAATAATTGAGGATCTCGATGATCCCAATTTAATACGAATCCGAACCAAGGATTCGTTAACGGCTAATGATGCCGCAATTAAGGCAGACCTACCTGTAGCCAAAGACAAAACTACACAAAATTGTTGTGTAATGCATTACTTAAAACAAGCAGGAGTACCTGTGGCGTACGAAACTCGCAATGATGACACATCATTTGTCTCAAAAAAATGCGAAATGATTCCTGTTGAGTGTGTAATGCGTAGGCGAGCATTTGGCAGTTATTTAAAAAGAGAACCAAGCAAGAAATCGGGCGACATATTTGATCCGTTATTAACAGAATTTTTTCATAAAAATGCAGTAGTTGGTAATGAAATGATGTCCGAAGATAAAGCACGAGAGTTATATCTACGTGATGGCGAGTGGACAGAAACAGTATATACAGACCCATTAATAGACTTCATATCAATAGCATCAACTGATACGTGGATGCTTTTTCCGCCAAAGGAACCGCGATATGATATGCAACCATTAAAGTATATTCAACCAGAAGTAGATAACGAAACATTAGAATATATTAGAACGAAATTAATGATACCGTGTTTTGAATTATTAGAAAAAGCATGGAAGCAATTTGATGTAGAATTAATTGATATGAAGATTGAAATTGGAAGAACAAGTGATGGAGAACTTGTAATTGCTGATGTTATTGATAACGATAGTTGGCGCATATGGCCAAAAGGAGACCCTAAACAACAACTGGATAAGCAGTCATTTAGGGACGGAGAAGGATTAACAGAAATCCAAGAGAAGTATGCAGTAGTATCTGGATACACTCAACAATTTAAGATTGTACGTTGGAGTGAAGACGTAGATCAATATATAGGAAAACTGAAGCATGGGGGCAAGTAGTAGATGGGACGGGGTGACCCGACCGTACACGACTGGGGACGTAAATCGATTACAAGGCTCAGTCAAAATAGAACATACCTTAGCAAAAAATGGTGCCAATAAGTTATGGCACAAATTACACAATCAACCTTACGTTAGTGCCTTAGGTGCATTAACAGGTAACCAAGCAATGCAACAAGCAAAGGCTGGGTTAGATTCGGTATATCTTAGTGGTTGGCAAGTAGCAGGCGATGCAAATGATAGTATGGAGATGTATCCAGATCAATCATTATATGCGGCCAATAGTGTACCAATCGTAGTAAAACGAATTAATAATACGTTTATCCGTGCAGATCAAATACAAACAATGGAGGGAGAAGGAGACATAGATTACTTTCTTCCTATAGTAGCAGACATGGAATCGGGGTTTGGTGGCGTACTTAATGCTCACGAACTAATGAAAGACATGATTGAAGCAGGTGCCGCAGGTGTGCATTTAGAAGATCAATTATCATCTGCTAAAAAATGCGGACACATGGGTGGTAAAGTGTTAGTACCTACTAAAGAAATGGTATCAAAATTAGTTGCTTCAAGACTTGCCGCAGATATAATGGGCGTTGATACTGTTTTAATTGCAAGAACAGATTCATTAGCAGGTGCATTGTTAGTAACTGATGCTGACGAATATGATCATACGTTTATTACAGGTGAAAGAACAGCCGAAGGATTTTATAAAACAAATGCAGGAATGGACCAAGCGGTTTCAAGAGGACTTGCATATGCACCTTACTGTGATTTAATTTGGATGGAAACATCTTTACCCGACATAGGTGAATGCAGGGAATTTTGTGCAGAAATACGCAAAGAGTATCCTAATAAAATGTTTGCATATAACTGTTCACCGTCATTTAATTGGAAAGCAAAGTTAAGTGATACTGAAATACGTAGTTTTAAAGACGAACTAGGAGAACTAGGAGTTACATATCAATTTATAACACTTGCTGGCTTTCATAGTTTAAATTATAGTATGTTTGATTTATCTACAAAATACAGAGATACAGGAATGACAGGGTTTGTTGATTTACAACAAAAAGAATTTGCGGCCCAAGAACAAGGATTTACTGCCGTTAAACATCAACGTGAAGTTGGTGCTGGCTATTTTGATGAAATAAGTCAAGTATGCACTGGTAGCAATACATTGAGTGCAATTGAAGGATCAACCGAAAAAGAGCAATTCTAAATGTGCGGAGTCATTGGGGCGTATTCGTTAAAGGATAAAACTAAAAACGTATACCCCCTTATAGTAAGAGGCTTATTAGATTTACAACACCGGGGGCAACTTAGTGCCGGTATAACTTCTTACAATCAAAATAGAAAACGAATACTCCAAACACATAAAGACAATGGCAAAGTTCATGAAGTCTTTCAAATTAATCATCATTATAAAAGTAAAAAGTTATTAGAAGATTATAGCGGGCATGCCGCGATAGGACATTCGCGGTATGCAACAAGCGGCGACAACGGAGATCAATTAGCACAACCGTTTGAACGTCCTCATGGTAGGAAATCAAAATGGTTTAGTTTAGCATTTAACGGTAACTTAGCAAATTATGATAAGTTAAAAAGCGGACTAGAAAATGTAGGTTATAATATGACTTACGATTCCGACACAGAAGTTATTATGCATTTTCTTAGCCGTGAAGTCCAAGCACATAAACCACGGGAAGAATTAAATTTTATTGATATATTTAGAAATTTATTAAAAGATTTTGATGGATCGTGGAACATTGCATTTTTAAATGCAGATGCTAAAATGGTTGCGGTTAGAGATCCATTAGGATTAAAACCGATGTGCTATGGAGTTACAGAAGATGATGTATTAGTATTTGCATCAGAAAGTGTAGTTTTATCTAACTTACAAATAGAGCCAATCGATTTAAAACCCGGAGAAATGATTATTGCAGATGCAGATGGTTACCGTGTAGTAACTTATATAGATCACGAAGCAGATGCCAAGAAAAGATTATTTCATAACTTTAAAGAAAATACTAGTTATTGCTTTTTTGAATGGATTTATTTTGCTCACTTAGCATCTGTAATGGATGGCGAATCTGTATATAATGTACGAGAAAATATAGGAAAACAATTAGCAATAGAAGAAACAGTTAAATTTAGTCACAAAACCACTTACGGTGATTATGTTGTAGTACCTGTTCCTGAAAGTTCGTATGTTGCAGGAGCAAAATATGCACAAGATACTCATATTCCGTTTGTACAAGGATTACTTAAAAATCATTCTATAGGAAGAACATTTATAGATAATACAAATAGAACATATAACATACAATTAAAATTTACACATTTACGTGAAGTATTGCGAGATAAAAAAGTTATACTTATAGATGATTCTATTGTACGTGGTACAACAATGCAAGCCTTAGTAACAAATTTAAAAGAATGGAGTGGTGTTAAAGAAGTACATCTAAGAATAGGTTGTCCACCTATTACATCTCCATGTTTTTATGGTATTGATTTTCCAACTATAGAAGAATTATACACAGGCATTAATAAACCTAATGCAGATGACTTTGGTGCTGACAGTTTACAGTATTTGTCATTGGGTGGTATGGTAAAAGCGTTAAATAAAGAAGTAAGCGAACTTTGTATGGCATGTTTAACATCTAAATATCCTACACAAGAAGGCACGCTCAGATATGAACAACAGGTAGCATGAATATAACCATGATAGGCAACGGGGGAAGGGAAGATTCCTTGCGTTGGAAATTAAAACAAGAAGGCATATCTTTTGTTGAAAACTCCAACTTTGTTATAATTGGCCCTGAGCAACCTATTGCTGATGGACTTACTGAACATTACGAAAGTATGTATAAAAATGTATTTGCTCCTAGTAAACTTGCAGGACGATTAGAAACAAGCAAGTTGTGGGCCAAACAATTTATGCTCCGCAACGATATTCCAACTGCTAAATGGGCTACACACAAACGATCCGATATACATTATAATGGTAATATTCCTATTGTTATTAAGGAAGACGGATTATGTGGAGGAAAAGGTGTAGCAGTTTGCAAAACAAAAGAAGACATCCTCAAAAATAAAGAAGCATTTGAAACAAACAAATTTAAATCTACATCAAATAAAATATTAGTCGAAGAGTGCTTAGAAGGTGAAGAAGCAAGTTGTTTTGTTTTAACGGATGGTAAAGATTATAAGATGCTTCCGTATTGCCAAGATCATAAACGTGTAGGCGAAGGCGATACAGGACCTAATACAGGCGGAATGGGTGCATATGCACCAGCACCATTAATAACAGATGAACTAGATACACAAATTAAAAGAGAAATTGTTGAACCGACACTTAAAGGAATGAAAGACGAAGGCATTCCTTATAAAGGTGTATTATATATTGGATTAATGATTTGCAATAATGGTCCACATGTTATAGAATATAATGTACGTTTTGGTGATCCAGAATGCCAAGTATTAATGATGTTATTAGAAAGTGATTTATTTCCATATTTAAAAGCATGTACTAATGGCACATTAAAAGAATTGCCGGCACCTAAGTTTTACAAAGGGTCTGCAATAACTGTTTGTATGTGTACAAAAGATTATCCTGAAGAATACGGAAAAGGATTTCGAATAAACGGATTAGAAAAACTTGATAAATTTATAGATGATATACAAGTATTTTATGCAGGTGCAGAAAAAGTTAATAATGAATACCTTACAACTGGTGGTAGAGTTTTAAATGTTACTGCTAAAGCAGAAACATTGAAGGAAGCACAAGACAAAGTATATAAAGCATGCCAACAAGTGCATTGGGAAGGTTGTTTTTACAGAAACGATATTGGGTACAGAGCGTTATGACAGTAGCAGTAATAGATTTTGGAGCAAAATACACACATAATCCCGTAGCAGTAGTAGATTTTGGTTCTCAATATACACAACTTATTGCTAGACGGGTTAGAGAACTAAATGTTTATTCTAAATTGTTCCCTTCATCAGTTAAAGCAGATGAATTAAAAAATACTAAAGCAATAATACTATCAGGTAGCCGATCGGGTGTTTACGAAACAGACGCACCTAAATTAGATCCAGATATTTTAAACTTAGGCATTCCTATTCTTGGTATATGTTACGGCTTACAAGAAATAGTACGTTTAGAAGGTGGAAGAATTATTCGTGGTACAGGCGAATACGGACTTGCTAATATATATGATGAAATGGCAGATAAATGGTTATTGTATGATATAACAGGCTCACAAGTATGGATGAGTCATGGAGATGAAATACAAACATTACCTAAAACATTTGATGTTTTAGCAAGATCATCTAATAATGTTATTGCGGCAATTAAGCATAAAGAAAAACCTATATATGGAGTGCAGTTTCATCCAGAAGTAGCACATTCACTTATCGGAAAAGATATATTTAGAAACTTTTTATTTTACATAGCAAAATTGCAGAAGGATTGGACCCCCGAGTATATCATTATAGATACATTTAATGCTATTAGAGAACAAGTAGGTAACGGAGAAGTTATAACCGCTATTAGTGGAGGAGTTGATTCCGCAGTAGTAGGAACGCTATTGCACAAAGCAATAGGTGACCAATCAAAATGTGTCTTTATTGACACAGGGTTGCTTCGTAAAAACGAAGCAAACGAAATAATGGAATCCATGCAAGAGCTAGGATTAAACATTACGAAATATGATTTTACACAAAGATTTTGGAAAGCATTAGAAAATATTACTGACCCAGAAGTTAAACGAAAAGCAATCGGGAGAGAATTTATTAGATGCTTTGAAGATGTTACAAAAGATGCAAAGTTTTTAGCACAAGGCACATTGTATCCTGATGTAATTGAATCAGGAAAAGATATAGCGGCAACTATTAAATCACATCATAATGTAGGTGGGTTACCTGATGATATGGAGTTTACTTTAATTGAGCCACTTAGGAATTTATTTAAAGACGAAGTTAGACTGTTAGGCAAAGAATTAAAGATGCCTGATCATATTTTAAATCGGCAACCATTTCCAGGACCAGGATTAGCAGTAAGAATACTAGGAGAAGTAACACACGAAAGGCTACGAATATTACGTGAAGCAGATAGTATATTTTTAAAAACATTAGGTGATATTGAAGGCATTTGGCAAGCATTTGCAGTATTAATACCCAATAAAACTGTAGGTGTTATGGGCGATGATAGAACATATGAAAATATTATTGCATTGCGAGCAGTTTCAAGTGAAGACGGAATGACTGCTGATTGGTTTAGAATACCACCTGACTTACTTGAAGAATGTTCATCTAATATAATACGTGGAGTACCAGGAGTAAACAGAGTTGTTTACGACATAACATCTAAACCACCAGGCACAATAGAATGGGAATAAATGAAGTATCAAGCAAAGACAGATAAATTAGTTAATGGTATTAAAAAATATTCAGATCAAATAGGAGGATTTGCGGCCGTATATGGAGACATGGTTGCAAGTTGCGATGGTGTTGGTACAAAAATATTATTAGCAAAGCAAGCATACAAAAAATGGGACAGACCTTTAAACTCAATAGGCATAGATTGTGTAGCAATGGTGGTAAATGATTTATTATGCCAAGGAGCAAATCCGATGTTCTTTTTAGATTACTTTGCCGCTGATTATATTAGAGAATGGGAATTTAAACAAGTACTAGCAGGAATACACAAAGGTTGCTCACAAGCAGGTATGGAATTAATAGGTGGCGAAACTGCTGAATTAGATAAAGTAATTGCGTATGATGCATTTGATGTTTGCGGATTTGGTGTAGGGCGTGTTAATTATCCGTTACCACGTAATGTACAAAAAGGTGATGCAGTAATAGGATATCATTCATCTGGGTTTCATTCTAATGGATATACATTAATAAGAAAATACTTTTCTCCATTAGACCAAGAAGGAGTATTAATTAATCAACTGTTAGAACCAACTAAAATTTATGTAAACGATATTGAGTTGGTAAAAAAGATGGGCATTACTATTAATGCACTTGCTCATATTACCGGCGGTGGATTTGATAATATTAATAGAGTGTTACCAGAAGGATTAACAGTAAAATATGAACATGACGGATTTTATAGTCATAATAATTTATTTGAGTGGATACAAAATAAAGCAAACTTGACAATGGAAGAAATGCGTAGTACATTTAATTGTGGTATAGGTATGATGGTAGTTATGCCAAAAGACCATGTACAAAGAATGTATAAAAATGAATGGACATATTTAGGTGAGGTAGTGTGAATAAGTTAATAACTTATTTTCTTGAGCAACATTTTTGTGATCATGAGAATTTTGATTTAAATCAATTACATAGAGTATTCAAATACTTAACACAAGAATGTAAAATTGATATATTTGGTAAAGATGAAAAAGTATTTGTTAATGCACTTAATAATGTAGACGAAGATATTATAGAAATATATAGAAGAATGAATCCTTTAGAGGAAGATAATCATTACACAACTTTTTTAAAAAAGTGTTCAACTATAAAGGATTTATTTATGGTAAGTAGAACCTTAGAGATTAAAAAACAAATACAAGATAAACGGGGCATGGATTGTAATTATCATAATTTAACTATGGAGTTGTTTGATGCAATTACATCAAATAGATTGGGTTATGATATAGTAAAGATACATCAATGCTATAAAATTTTTATTACTAGTAATATGCATGTGTGGAAATAATTAAAAAAGGAACAAAATGATAGGAATAATACTAGGCAGTCAGAGTGATTGGGAAACAATGTTGGCTTGCTCAGACAAATTAGAAGAATTAAACATTGGTTGTGATATGGTAGTTGCTTCGGCACATAGAGACCCGGATAAAGTAACTGAACATATAAAGCGATGGGAAGATAGTGACTACAAAATAATAATTGCGGCGGCTGGAATGGCGGCGGCATTACCAGGAGTAGTTGCATCACAAACCAATTTACCAGTAATTGGTGTACCTATGAAAAGCGATTTAATGGGCATTGATAGTTTATTAAGCATAGTACAAATGCCAAAAGGCGTACCAGTAGCATGTATGTCAATAGGCAAGCATGGCGCAATTAATGCGGCAATGTTTGCAAAACGTTTATTAGATGTAATACAATTTGAGGATCAATACGGAGCATGACTAGATTTAAAGTTACAACAAAACTACGAAAAGGTATTAAAGATATACAAGGTGATGCTATTTCATTAAATGTTAATGCAACTACTGATTGGAATATTGAAAATATGCAAGTAGGACAAGTATTTTATTTTGATGCACCACATCATGAAATTAAAAAATTGTGTGAAGACATTCTTGTTAATACCTTATTATACGATTATGAAATAGATTATGTTAGCGAATAACGAAATTGAATTAATAAACAAGCGATTAGAGCGACAGCCTAATACAACAGAGCTTCATGTATTTGATGCAATGTGGAGTGAACATTGTTCATATAAAAGTTCTAAGTATTGGCTAAAGCAACTATATACAGGTTACGACGGTGATCATGTTATATCTGGTCCTGGCGAAAATGCAGGTGTAATTGATATAGGCGGTGGTGATAAAATAGTGTTTAAAATAGAAAGTCATAATCATCCTAGTTATATAGAACCTTATCAAGGCGCCGCAACAGGAGTAGGTGGCATTATGCGTGATATTTTTACTATGGGTGCTCGCCCTATTGCAAATTTAAATTCATTACATTTTGGATCAACAGATGATAAAAGGGTTATCGATGGGGTGGTTAAAGGGATTGCTGATTATGGTAATTGCGTTGGTGTGCCTACAGTTAGTAGCAAGTGTCATTTTTTTGAATGTTATAGAGAAAATCCTCTTGTTAACGCCATGACAGTTGGTTATACTAATAAAGAAATCTTTACGAGTATTCCAAATAAAAAAGGAATTGTTGTTTACGTAGGTGCAAAGACAGGGCGTGATGGCATCGGTGGTGCTATTATGGCAAGCGAGGAGTTTATTGAAGGTGAAGATAAACGCCCAACAGTACAAGTAGGCGATCCGTTCCAAGAAAAGTTATTACTAGAAGCATCATTAGAATTATTTGAAACAGGTACAGTAATTGCGGCACAGGATATGGGTGCGGCAGGTATACTTTCATCAACATCAGAAGTAGCACTTAAAGGAGGATACGGCATTGATATAGATATATCAAAAATTCCTTTAAGAGAAGACGGAATGGAACCTTGGGAAATACTATTAAGTGAAAGCCAAGAACGAATGCTTTTTGTTTTAAATTCCGAAAAAACTGGAGAAGTAGAAAGTATATTTCAAAAATGGGATTTAGATTATGTATCAATAGGAACACTTACTGATACAAATAATTTTACTGTACGTGTTAAAGATGAAGTAGTATGCGATATTCCATTAGAAGCATTAGATGCACCAGAGTTACAACGACCAACAGTAAAAGTAAAACGCGAAGATATAAACATACCAGTAGTTACAGATTTTGATATGAATTGGGTTTGGGAACAATATGATTCGCAAGTAATAGGAAACACAATACAAGGACCACAAGCAGATCCTGCTATTGTACGAATACCAAATAGTAAAAAAGCAATAGCAATGACAACTTTAAGTTGTGCACCATTTTGTTATTATAATCCAAGAAGTGGTATTAGAAATATAATATATGACTGTTATTATAAATTAATGTCAGTAAATGCAATACCGTTGGGTATAACAAATTGTTTAAACTTTGGTAATCCAGAAAATCCAAGTGTTATGCATGACTTTAAAGAAGTATGTATAGGCATGTCAGAAACATGTGAAGAATTATTGTTTCCTGTTGTTAGTGGTAATGTAAGTTTTTACAACGAAACATCAGGAAAGGGCATTATGCCAACGCCAGTAATAGGTGGGGTAGGATTAATACAAGATTATGAAAACAGCGATTATAATATTTCCAGGTAGCAACTGCGATAATGAAATGGAACGATTTTTGTATGCGTATACAAAAATTAAACCTATTCGTGTATGGCATAAAGAAACAAGATTACCTAATGTTGATATGTATGTATTGCCCGGAGGATTTAGTTATGGTGATTATTTACGTGCAGGAGCATTAGCAACCCTTAGTCCTATTATAACAGAACTTAAAAAAACTGATAGAAAAATACTAGGTATTTGTAATGGATTTCAAATATTATGTGAAGCAGGATTGTTGCCAGGCACGTTACGAATAAACAGTACAGAAAAATTTATATGTAAGCCAATAGATATAATTACTTGGCCTGTACACCATCAACGCAGAATACCTATTGCCCATGCAGAAGGTAATTACTATCACCCTAACCCTGCAAAGTTAGTAGAAGAACAAAAAGTAGCATATTCATATTATTTGTATGAAAACAATCCAAATGGTTCCACAATGGGTATTTGTGGAATACGTAATAACAACGTATTAGGAATGATGCCACATCCAGAACGAGCATTTGAATCTTACCATTGCTCACAAGATGGATTTAAAATACTAGAGGACTTTTATGCATAAACGATGTAAAAAAGTTCAAATATTCATTGATAAAAAAGAAGTATTGTATTCACATCCAAATATGGTAATAGCAATTAATTCATGGTTGCCATACTTAACAAATACAGATTTGGATGAATTAATAAAAAGAATCGATGTTATGAGAGATCATAGAGAAGAACAAGAAAAATTATCTAGAGAAGAATGCAAAAACATCCCAATACAATCAAATAGACACGATACATAATATGAAAATAACCGAACTTACAACAGAACAAAAAATATCTTTCTGTCATACAATGGCCGCATGTGGTTTTTATGAAGAAACAGATAGTGCTTA